>JACKQG010000481.1_pt1 | contig 58217 bp, 54 predicted proteins | sample 8237621 | NCBI WGS metagenome assembly JACKQG01 (sample SAMN15677084, study PRJNA649215) | marine metagenome | biome: marine; feature: Black Sea; material: saline water; isolation source: suspended particulate matter (SPM) from the Black Sea western gyre | collected 2013-06-09/2013-06-10 | depth... | reverse complement strand
TGTGTTTTTATCTAAAAGGATTGGAATATTACTGCTGAATTTTCCTTTCATTATAATAAAAATCGGTGATCCTGTGTTGTTTTCGATAATTTTTAACCCACTTTACTGAATTGCTTTATCAGTATTTTGCCAAGTACCAAAATACTGGAATAATACAGCATAAATTGCACAGGCCCCCAGTCCAGAGACAACTCAAACGAAGCCCATTCTCCCCATTGATGAAGATATTTTAAAATTGAAAACCAGCTCTCTACAACTAGTTCAGTAAGTGAAAAAACACTGTTTTCATAGATTCCAAGCGGAGAATTCCCCAAAGAAAAAGCACTAACCACCAGAGCAAGCAGGCAACTGGGTAACACCAGAATTGCTAGTAGCAAAACCATGATCAGATTGAGCCAGAAAGTTTCCAGTGAAAGCCGTCCGAAAATACTGGCAACCACAGGCCAGGTTCCGAGCATCACGGCTGATGTGATGGCAATGCTGATCAAAACATATTTTGCGAGACGTTTTGAAAAAAGATCATTTTCGCTGGCATGGGGATAAAGCGGCAGGAACCATAAAATAAAGAACACTGCCACAAAAGAGAGCTGAAATGAAACTTCATAAATAACTGCAGGATTAAGGAAAATGAAGAAGAAAGCAGTTGCAAACAAGGCGTACAATGGCTGATGTGCTTGACCGAGCAAGCGTCCTGCAACCAGGATAGTCAGCATGAATACGGCCCGAAATGCAGGTGTGGGCAGTCCAATTAACAGCAGATAGAACCAAATGCCTGTCAGAGATATTATCTGGGAGATAGCATAATTTGCAGGATGTTCCAAAAAACGGACTGATAAACGACCCAACCCGCGAACCAAGCCAAGTATAATTCCGTAAATCAAACCAATATGCAGTCCACTGATGGCAAGCAGGTGGGCCATTCCTGTTTCCTGAAAAACCTTTGCGGTGGAACGAGAACCGTATGAACGCTTGGCTAGAGTCAACGGCAAATAAAGTGCCAGAGCCTGCTTAGAGAGGTGGAACTCTGCGCGGTCAATTAATTGCCTGATCCAACTGTTTCTTTTTCGGATGAATTTGCTTTGCGGAGGAATTGCATTCCGATAGCGAATATTTACAAAAGTTAAATGGAGACGATTATTTTTTATGCTGACTTGATGCAGGCGTCCAATAACCTGTAATTGACGTCCTCGATAAAAGCTGGAAATTCTCCGCCTGTTTTTAGTAAAGCTGATGACAGCTTCAGGCAGCCGTTGTATTCGTTTACCTTTAATCAGTTCAACTGAGTTCAGCTTCAGGCGGATCGAATCATTCTCAACACTGCGTTCCTGAATTCTCCCATTCAGCAAAATTGCTGTTTCTGCAGAAACTTCCTTCTGCAGCCAACTTAAACTGTTTGGTAGAATAACAAACCACTGATGCAGCAGGATACCTGCAAGCAAAAGTAGTAAAAAAATTGGAAGATACAGGTTGTGACGCAGACACCACAAAAATCCCAGACCAAGTGCCAGCAGGATCCACTCAGGATGAAGTTGATTCAGTGTGTGCTGAAAACGCAAAAAAATCCAAATAATCACAGCCAGCAAACAAAAAGTTTCGATCAAACTGATTTTGTGCCATTTGAACTGCATTCTACAAATGCGCTTTATGTTAATTGTCTTTGAATCTGTGGATCAATCAATGTAGTAATGGAACTGAACCGGCTCTCCTTCCCGTTCAACCAAGAGCGCAATTTCACGTTCCGATTGCAGGACTTCCAACAGCTTCAATGCCTTTCCGATTGTGTCGACAAGAAAACCATTTATTTCAAGAATGATATCATTTTGCTTCAAACCTAATTTTTCATAAATGCTTTCCTCTTTGATATACTGAAACATAAAATATGTTTTTTCATCTTTTGTAGTAGGAATAACACGGGCATCATTCAGCAACTGTTCAAAGTTTGCTAGTTGCTCATCAACCCAGACACGCTGGAAATTAAAAGTATTTTTACCAGCTAGCGGAGAGACAGGAATTACAGATTTTTCAATGATAGTATTTTCTTTTTGAGGAACTACTACCGTAGCTGATTTTTGAGCCGTAGCCGATTGTCTTTCAGTACTCTTTGCTGGAGTGTCGTCTGTATCATTTTTACCAGCAGAGACAGTGCTGACCATCCACAAAGCTTGTTTTTGTCCTTGATGCAGTATTAAAACCCAACGGTCTTTGATTTCCAACACTTTAACACTTTCAGTTCCACATTCTTCATCGCGCAGGATTGTTTTTGCATTAAAACATTCTCCAATTCCATAAATCACATATTGATGAAGACTGTCTTTTTTACTTATAAAGGCAAAGGAATTTTTTGCCCCATAGATCATTGTTCCTGCAAGCGCAATTGCTAAACGAGTATGTTCTACTGCACCCTCAGTTCTTACTTCATCGGTTAATATTTCAGTTTCCGGAAGAGGTGGAGGTAGATTGATTTCCGTTTTTTGAGCATTAAAGATATTACGCTCCAGAATTACCGCAAATTTATTTTCAGCTTTTCCAGCATCAACAGGCAGTTTCCCAGTTTGTAGCCGATACGAGATTGTTGGAGAAGGAATGGACAGGATTTGATGCTGCAGCCAGGTACTCAAAAGAGCCCCTCCGATATAGGAGGCAACTCCAGCCAGCAGCAGGTTGAAAGCAAATAATAAATTGGTCGAGGAAATTCTCATGATGAGCAAAAAATACGAAGAAGCAGTCCGCTAAAGTTTTGCTTAGCTGGTGCTTGCAGATCCTTTTTGTTCAATATAATCTACAGCAAATTGTGCGGCCAGCAAATATCCTTTAACTCCAAGTCCAACCAGTGCACCAATGGCAATATCCGAGAAAAATGAGTGATGTCGAAATTCCTCGCGCTGATGAACATTGGAAAGGTGTATTTCCAGAAAAGGGATTCCGACACCTAGAACTGCATCCCTCAAACTAACACTGGTATGAGTCAGTGCCCCCGGATTCAAGAGCAAGAAATCCGCATCTCGGTTTTGATGCAGCCAGTCGATCATTTCTCCATCTGAATTTGCCTGAAAGGACTCACACTTAATACTGCTCTCATTGAGTTCTGTGGTGACCAGTTCTTCTATTTCACGCAAGGTTGTTGAACCATATATATCCGGTTCCCGGGAACCCAGTAAGTTTAGATTTGGGCCATTAAGTAAAAGTACGGTTGGCATAACAAAATAAGAGGAAGATTAATTAAAAATCAAGTTTGGTTTATTGAATCAATTCAGTATATTTTAGTTGAAATTATGTCTGCTCAAGATAATGCCTGCTCCGCTAAAATGCAAGTGATTTGGCAGTTGAGCAACAACAGGCTTTTTCAGAGGAGCAGTTTATGAATGAATTCAGTCATAATATCCAAAGTTTGGTTTTTTTGGTCACGGTGCGGGGAATGACCGCAGTTGTCTAGAAAAGAAGTTTCTACAGCACCACTGGATTGATGCACAATTGCATCCATCTGAGCAACAGTACCATATTCATCATTCTTACCCTGAACAATTAATTGTGGAATCCGTATTTTAGGCAGACAGGACTCAATGTTCCAGTTTGCAAAATCCGGATCAAGCCAGACATCTGCCCAACCATAGAACGCACAATCAGTGTTGGCACCATGATGTTTACGGAGACGTTCCTGAAGATTGCCGGTCTGGTACTGTTTACGTACCTTTTCGATGGAGCTTATCGTGAGTTCTTCACAAAAAACATGTGGGGCCTCAATTACAATTCCCAGCAAAGATTCTACAGAATTCTCTGCTGCGTAGATTAAAGCAATCGAAGCTCCATCAGAATGACCTACCAGGATATGCTTTTTAATTCTGCATTGTGCCAAAATATTCGGCAAAACCTCAAGTGCCTCATGATGCATAAAAGACAATGAACGAGGAAGTTTGCAGCGGTCGGAACTGCCATAGCCAAGTCGACTAAAAACCAAGGCGCCACAACCTGTTTTTTGCGCAAGATTTTGTGGAAAATCACGCCACATGGAAGTGCAACCCAGTCCCTCATGCAGGAAAATTAAGGTAGGAGCATTCTCTGGTGAAGGTCCATACCAAACTGCTTCCAGTTTTTTACTATTTATTTGTAGTTTCAAAATAAGCTGATCCAGAGGTGTCCACTCAGACTGGTTGGAAATTTTGCTGCCCGGGAAGTAAAAACGCGATAATTGCCACTCCACTTGCCAACAGAACCATCAGTCCGTATAGCCAGATAAAACTACCCGTATATTCGAAAACCCATCCGGAAAGATAAATACCTGATGCGCTGAAACCGAACCCCAACAAAAATTTACTGCCGAAAACGAGCCCATGTCTGTGACTTGGCGCATAGCGGACAAGCAGTGTATTTTCAACTGGCAGTGCACCTGTACTCATAAAAACTACCAGCATCATGCTCATCACCAGTGGTATTTCTGTAAGTTGACTGGCCAAAGCCACAAGTGGTGTTGTGATTAAAAACAAACTGAAATATAGTTGACGCTCCGAATAACGATCTGCCAGCCGACCACAGACCAGTTGGCCAATTGCACCTGCTGCATAAACCAGTGAGACCATTGAGCCGGTTCCCAGTAAAGAGCCGGAAGTCAGCAGAACCCTGAGATCAAAATCTTTTGGTAGAGAAAATTGGATAATCTGGTGGAACATTCCGGTGAGCAGTAATGCCATGCCCATCAAACCAAAAGTCATCCAGATATTTTTGGAAGAGTTTGTGAGAGCAGTTGTTTTTTTTGCTGGAAGTACAGCAGTATTCAGGATAGTTCTTAATGCAAGACTAAAAAGGATTCCAACTACAATGCAAATGATTCCGGGAACTATAAAAGCTATCCGCCAACTCCACATGCCGGTTAATGAACCTGCAACCAATGGTGCTAAAACATAACCTAAACTACCGAATAAGCCGTTAAATCCGAGGGCAGTTCCGGTTTTAGTTGTTCTGGATACCAGCCAGGACATTCCAACAGGATGGTAGATTGAGGCAAATAATCCGATTCCGGCTAATCCTCCAGCCAGCATCATGGGAGTTTGAGCAAAACCGGTTAGGATAGTAAAAAAACCAGTACCGTAAAAAAATATTTCCAGGAGGGTCGTTTTGCTCCAGCGGTCACCAAGCCAGCCTGCAGGTAATGAGCCTGCTCCAAAAAGGAATGCAGCTGGAACCGCCAGTGCGGCCAGATCTTTATAACTAAGCTCCATTTCAACTTCCAGTGCCAGCAGGACAATTGGGAAAAGCAAAGTCAGCAGGTGACACAAAGTATGACCTGCAGAAGCAAAACCGATAGCTGCTGTTTCAGAATTGTTCATCAATTATTATTATTAGTTTTCCTGTTTTAACAAAACTTTTAGTATTGATTTGGAAAAAGTAATATACCAGACTTGTTTTACATGCAGAAACTAATCAATTTTTGTCTTCTTTTTGATTCTGTTTTTTTGAAGCCAGTACTTTGTCTAGATCACTTTTTAGTTTTGTTAAATGATATTCTCTATTCAAAGAAATATGAATTATGGCAAAAAGAGTAGCTAAAGGAGAAGCAACTGCATACCTGAATTGGTAGATCAGGTACAAATCCAGTAAAAGTGCTGAAGTTTCAAGAAGTTTTACTAAATCAAAGACCAAACGGTGACGCAAAACAAGCCAGAGTGACATTGCATGCGCCACAACTGTTAATGCAGCAGTTCCTGCTAAAATATACAAAACAAGGTCCAGTGTGGCTAAACCCAGCATTAAGGTCAACGATGCAGTCAGAGCACGTTCGATGGATTCTTTGGTCATTAGTTAGTCGGTGCTGGATTAAACAATATGAATGAGGCCTTTGAAGACTGACCTATTCTATGTTGTTTGCTGGCAAAGAGTCAATCAACTATTGTTGAATCTACTGCTGTTGAAACTGTATTGCCCACCAGTTTTCACGCTCTATTGAAGAACAATAATCAAAGCCAAGTTCTTCGAGAGAACTCCGGATTACAGTTGCTTGTTTCCCCAGCAAACCACTGCAAATCAAGGTCCCACCAGGGCTGCTCAAGCGTGCAAGATCAAGTCTAATTTCAAGCAATTCACTTAAGAGCATATTACAAATTACAAGTGAAACATGCTGCTTCAACAGAGACGGTTGCCCAACTTGTGCCTTGATTCTTCCTGACAAACCGTTAAGTTCAGTGTTTCGCTCTACTTCTGCAATGGCATTTGATTCCAGGTCTATTGCACTTACTTGCGGAACTCCAAGACGGCAGCCGGCAATAGCCAGAATTCCGGAACCTGTACCGAGATCAAACATTTTTTCAGGAACAGTTTCAACAGCCAAAAGATGTTGTTCCAACATTTCCAGTGCAAGGGCTGTTGAAAGATGATGTCCGGTTCCAAAACCTTGTCCGGGATCAATCCACACCGGAGATCTTCCGGACAGTTCCGAGTTAGTTTCCCATGGAGGCAGTATGATCAGAGTTTTACCAACCGTGACTGGTCTAAAGTGTTCCCGCCAATTTGCTTGCCAGTTTTCAATTGGACTGAAACCTTCTTCCTGTATTATTATTTCACCTGCTGTAAGCAATTCACTTTGAAAGGACTCAACAATATTTTTTGCACCACCATCAGGTTTTTTTGTAAAGGAAATTTTAAGTAGAGAGACCTTTGAAGATTCCTGCAAAGTTTCAACTCCAAGTGCTTCTTTTTCAAAACAAAACCAGCTCCAAAGTTCCAGCAATTCTACTGGTACTGAACAACAAAAGCAAAAATACGAGGCATCAGAAGGTAGGGTATTTTGCATTTTCAGGAATCCTTGCTGCTGCCCGGGAGATAGACCTTGAAACCATCTTCAAGTAATCCACGTAAACGGGGGTCGTTTTTTGTTTTGGCCGTTTTGCATAATTTGCAGCTACAGTCAATATGATGTGTTTTCTGAAATTTCTTGAGTTTTAAGCGGCTTAAATCCTTGCCGTCACTCTGCATGTTTTTTAACATAATTTCTATTTGACGCAGGGCAAGAGTCAGTATTTTTTCCTGCTGACTTGGAGATCGGTGCTTGAACATCATTGATTGATTTTTTGTTAAGCCTGAGGCTCAGTTAGTGATTTCAACTTGACAACAGTCGCAACATTATCGACAATTATCAATATTAAAAAGTTGATTCCTGCGCTTTGCAGGATTTGTAGATCGGCTCAAACTATTTCATTTATTCTCAAGGTATATTATATGTTAGCTAAGCTGTCAAATTTTGGAGGTATTCTGCTCCTGCTTGCAGTAGGAACCATTTATTTGAGCACCTATATTGTTGATAAAACACAATATGCGATTGAGATATTGTTAGGTGACCCAGTTGATATTGTTATGGAGCCGGGTCTCAATTTCAAGATACCATTTGTCAGTCGGATCATTTACATGGAAAACCGTCTCCAGGATTATGATGCAGATCCGGGTGCAGTCTTCACTAAAGACAAAAAAGAAATGAAGGTTGACACATACTCAAAATGGCGTGTTACGGATCCATTGAAATTTTATGAAACCGTTCGTACAACTGCCGGAGCACATGCACGGTTGGATGATATTATCTATTCTCAAACTCGAGAGGTCCTGGGGCAGCACACACTGGTGGAAATTGTCTCTGGTAACCGTAAAGAAATTCGTGAAGCAATAACTTTACGATCTCGAAAAAATGCAAACAATTTTGGAATTGAAATTTTGGATGTGCGGATCAAACGTGCAGATCTACCACAGCAAAATAGTAAAGCAGTCTTTGGACGAATGAATGCAGAACGGCGCAGACAGGCAAAACTATATAGATCTCAGGGTGAGGAAGAATCTTTGAAGATTGTTTCTGATGCAGATAGAGAGCGGGTTGAAATTATTGCTGAAGCCAAAAGGATTAACGAAGAAACACGTGGACAAGCTGATGCAACTGCAACCAAGATATATGCTGATGCCTACGAAAAAGATGCAGATTTCTTCAAATTTTTGCGTTCCCATGATGTTTACCGAAACAGTCTACAGGAAGGCACGACCCTGTTAATGGATGCAGACAGTAAATTTTTTAGATATCTGAAATAAGTTTAGTCTGCAAAGTAAAAGCTGCAATATAAGTTAAAGAACATTTTCTGTTACAGTGCAATTAAAGCATTGTAACAGCCTTCCTCCGTTGAAGTTTAGTACAGACTTCGCTGATTTCCTTCACAAATTTTCAAGATGTCTCCAACTCACAATAGCTATTCGGAAGTGCTTTCAGAGTTGGAATGTTGGGGAAGCTACGAAACCAGCGCCCAACCGCGAGATATCAGCAAATTATTAGGTATCCAGCATTTACTGGAAGATTTAAATCATCCGGAAAAACATTATAAGATCATCCACATTGCCGGAACCAACGGCAAGGGTCTAACTGCAACAATGATCAGCAGCCTGCTCAGACTTCAAGGCTATAACTCTGGTTGTTATACATCTCCACATTTAACTGATATTAGAGAGAGGATTACTTTGAATGGTCAATGGGTATCACAAAATGCCTTTGCCCAAAGTGCTGCTCATGTCCTGAGCATTGCACGCAGCTATCAAGGTAAACCGTACCTTTCTTATTTTGATCTGTTAACGGCAATTGCTTTTCAGGTTTTCAGGCAAGAGGAGATGGAGTGGGTCGTTTTGGAGACCGGTCTGGGAGGCCGGGCAGATTCGACAAACGTGACAGAAAAGGAACTTTGTATCTTGACCAGAATCGGTCTTGATCATCAGCAGGTTCTCGGTAATAAATTAATTGATGTTGCAGCAGAAAAAACTGGAATAACCCGTACTGATGTTCCTGTAATCATAGCACCGCAGTTAGCAGAATTAAAACTCTGGCTGCAAAATAAGTTCAGTAGAGAAAATATTCCTGCCTATTTTGTAGAAGACTATTTTGATACGCAATTTTTTAACATAGATGTTACAAAGGAATCTTTTTCGCTACCGTGGTGGTCTTGTTTTCAAACAAGTTTATCCGCAATGCAAATCTTGTTCAGTGTAGACAACAATCAGAAAATTCGCTGGTCTGAAGCAGCCCAAAAAGTAAAATTAGCCGGACGTCTTGATTTGCGTCACAATGTAGGCTGGTCAAAACATGCACTGCATTTTAAAACAATGCTATTTGACGGCGGCCATAATTCCGAGGCGCTGTCGGCACTGGTGGAGTTTATTGCAAACAATAAACTTGAAGCCTGTACTTTGATTCTTGGTATGGCCTCTGACAAATTGAATGATGACCTGAAGGCTCCGTTGATAGAACTGTGTAATCTCGCAAAGAGATTGATCTTGACACCAACAAATTCAGCGAGGTCTGCAACTCCAGACTCTTTGAGAAATTTTATTTGGGAGTCAGAAGGACTTGGGCAAACATTTGATTTTTTGATTGTTGCATCTGCAGAGGAGGCACTGGAAAAGTCTTTGGTATTTTCAGACACGGCTGTTGTAGTAGCAGGATCTTTCTATTTGGTAGGAGAGGTTTTGCAGATCCTGGAGAATCAGCATTCTTCCTAAAAAGAGTATGTCCATGAAAAACGAGTGATTCCGCCCGGCAGTCCTACTTTGGCCGGTAATTCACCCCCACGGTCATTATAAGTAGAATCATAGACCGTTGAGTCGATGATCTTATTTGTAGAAAATGGATTATCAATGAACTCATTATTTGCAGGAAAGATAAATTCCATCATAAAACCAAAACTATCTCCACCTGAAGCAATTCCCAGCCTTCGAAATGGCAACATTCCACTGGAGCCACTTAGTTTTGTCTGTGTTGTAGATGCATATTCAGGAATTGTCGGATTGGTCCTGATACCATGTTTTACCGTACTTTCAACTCTGGACAGACCGAGACCAAAGAATATATCGAGATCATCAGACTTTGGTACTCCAAAGGGGTGAATCGCTGCGGAAAACATATAAAAATGAGAAGCCATTCGTAAGAGCGGAGTTGCATAATCTGGGTCTGCGCCTGAAGTGGCAGCCCTGACTGTTAAGTCATCCATCCAAATATTAGTGTAGGCGAATGATAAACCAATACCGACTGTATAATCTGTGGGAAGAATGTATTCCAACGAAAAAGTCGGAAGTCCTTTCAGTAAAGGAATATTACTAAACAGTTTGGTTAAAAAACCGTCTTCACCTCCATGTCCATCTTTGTTTTTATAGTTTATATTAGGAATTAAACTGTCTTTGCCAGGATCAAGCGTAGTCGGTCCAAAAAACCCTTTTCCGCCACTGAAACGGTTGCTTCCTGTCATTTGATAAAAGGGGTGTGAGTTATCACTGCTGAATGTCTGATGCAGTATCTCCCAAAAAGCAATACGCCAGACAGCGCTTCCGGCACCAGTTTGTACGGCAGCAGTTTCTTCCTGAGCAGAGATATTTGGAGCAAGCAGGAGCAAAACCATGGCGGTCTGCACGAGTCTGTTTCGGAGGAAAATTATATTAAACATGGAATCATCAGCTTCATCTTAAAACAGGAACCGCAGAGTTCGTTTTGGTTCGAGCAGATTGAGATGGTCCGGATGAGTTAGATTAGCTGGATGCAGTCCTGCTGGAATTCTGCAGTACATCATTCCAGTCTCTGGCACGGCGAATTTCCGGGTGCTTAAAATCATTATTAAATGGCCGTGACATCAACCATATTTCTGCTTCCGGAAAAGTTTCTCTGACATTGAGACAATTTTCAGGATGATCATCTACAAACATAATTGTCTTCTCTTCCTGCTGCAAATTATGAATCACATCTGCTTTAGTCTGTGCAGGGTGGCCATCATAATTTACAAAACCTGCACAGTGTGCAGAGTCAAATTTAAATCCTGCATTTCTTAAATTTCTTTCTCTGCTCTCCAGACAATCAGGTGGAATATTGGTGATAAAATGCACAGGATATGCCCCAAATTTGGTGTTGAAGTCTTCCGGATCCACCATTGGTTCCAATTGTTCAAATTCAGGACTGTGGAGAAACTGGTCCCAACCTTCTAGAACCTGTTCCTTTGTCAGTAAATCAGAAAACCAAAAACTATCAGTTTGAAAATCATCGGGAATGTCTAACTGGTAATAATTTTTGACTGCCTTAATGAAGCCTCCTTCAAAGTCCAGTAAAACACCATCAACATCAAAAAAACAACAATACATTGCGTTATAGGATTTGATTAATAAAAATAAAAAAATATTTAAAGAATTGTCTCTCCTGCATCAACCAGAGTATGTCAGTTTGAAATGAACAGTATTGCTTGATCACAAAACAGTGAGTGGATTCAATTTTTTGTTACAGGACAGACAAACAAACAAGTGCAGGAGTCTGCTTTCAGTAGTTCATCAATTTTTTAAAAGCTGAAAACAAAATAAAGATCAATCAAGCCTACTAGGCTTTAGACCGAAAAGATAGAGAATATTGATATATGGGGATTTTCGGGCAGACTTTTTTGAAAAACCAGTTCCACCCCCGTTCGCCACAAAAGTGATCAGACATCTTCCGACCTTTGTCTGCATCGATTTTCCTGGTACATGAAATTTTTCAACTTTTTTAAGGGAGGAGTTGAAAACCAAGATTTCCCTGATGCACCTCCAGGCTTTTGCGGGGGTGTTTTGTGGTTCGCCAGTCTGTTTTGTGTGACTACATAATTTTTAGCGAACATCTAAATATTAGAATATGTTTATAATACGTGTAATCAAAGAAAATGTAAAGCGTTTTTGTATGAAATTTCACCATTCTGCGACAATAGAAAGTAAAACATTGAACAAAAAAAGAGACCTGAATTGTATTGATAAAATAACATTGCTGTATATATTGTATTTTGCGTAATTCTAACTTTCTGATAACATAATTAGCAAATGAACAATTACACCAGATTCTAAACTCATGTTGAAAGAAACCTCTATTGTTTTTTAGCCTTCCACCACAAGTACTTATCATTCTGATTTTCAGTTTAATATTTGCTCTTACTTTTCATGAGTTTGGCCATGCTTATGTGGCTCATCTCTGTGGTGATGATACAGCAAAAAGAGCTGGAAGAATGACTTTAAATCCGCTAGCCCATTTAGACCTTTTTGGTAGTTTAATGTTATTAGTAGTTGGGTTTGGTTACGCCCGTCCTGTACCTGTTGATCCGAGGAATTATCGGATCCGTAATGCAGACTTTTATGTTGCTTCAGCTGGACCGGTAATGAATTTATTGTTGGGAGTTGGAGGAGCTTTATTGTTCAGAATATTAGCTGAAAATAATTTGGCCTTACTTGCAGGAATCCCAGTGTTGGAGGTACTGTATTTATTTATATTTATTAATTTCAACCTATGTCTTTTCAACCTAATTCCATTGGGTCCACTCGACGGCAATTCTGTTTTTCCTCATTTTTTACCCAGAGACATGAAACAGCGGTTTCAATATTGGAATTACCGCTTTGGTTCACAAGTCCTCATTGGACTGGTGTTGCTCAGTATGGTATTACCCGGATTCAGTGCTTTTCGCTGGATCACTTACATCAGTAAAAACATGATTGTGAGTCTTCTGTGACAAAATAAAAACATGAATATATCCGAATTAAAATCTCTCTTTATCGACTATTGTCGTAATGAAAACGGTGCCTCTGACAAACAGTTGTTTGGCTTGGAGTATGAAAATTTTGTGCTGGTACCACAGGATGCTAATCCAAATCAAACTTACTCTCCCATGCCAATTGAGGGTGAGACAGGAGTATTCAGCGTCTTAGACAATTTGGCGGAATTGACAAAAGATGATGAAGACCCTCTGGAGAAAGTATATGAAAATGAGATGTTGCTGGCACTAAAAAGTCCAGCAGGGTCTAAAGTTACGATTGAACCAGGAGGGCAGATTGAGCTTTCAGATAGACCAAGGTCCTCACTTTCAGAAGCAGATAAATCTCTGAAATCATATTTAAAATTGCTTAATAAAGCTGTTTCAGATTTTGACGGCAGACTTTTATTTCAGGGAGTACAGCCGCTCCATGCAATGGAGGATTTACCATTTTTTCCAAAAAAAAGGTACCAGATAATGTTCCCGCACATGCTGAATACAGGCACTTTGGGACAATGGATGATGAAGGCTTCAACCGGTGTGCAGGTTAGTATAGATTATGCCTCCATCGAAGATTTGGAAAGAAAATTTGTCATCCTGAATCGCCTTTCCCCTTTTTTGACAGCCCTATTTGCAAACAGTCCCCTTGTTGGTGGAAGTCCCAGTGGTTATTTGTCTTACAGGTCACATATTTGGGAGAATACAGATAATTCCCGTTCCGGACTTCAGGATCAGTTTTTAGTCGAGAATTTTTGTCTGGATGACTACATTGAGTGGGCATTAAAGGCGGTTCCATATCATTTGATGCGAGAAGACAAAGTGGTACAGACAACTGATTATAATTTTCAGGAACTGTTGGATGACAAACATCCGGATTTAAAAATAACTATGGAAGACTGGGAAGAACATTTAGGAATGCTTTTTCCGGTTATCAGAATTAAAAACATTATGGAAGTCCGGGTTCTGGACAGCATATCGCCAAGATATACTTCGGCAGTTCCTGCGTTGATAGGCACTCTGCTTTATAATGAAACAGCTTTTTCTTCAGTGCAGTCAATACTGATGGATTTGCCTCTTGAAGATTATCAATTGTACAAAAAAGCAGTCAATATTAAGGCCTTACAAGCAGAAGTAAATCAAACTAACTTTGCAAAGACAGGCAGGAGGCTGGTTGAAATAGCACTGGAGGCACTTGGCTCTGAAGATGAAAAATGGCTGATGCCTTATTTTGAGCAATATACAAAAGAAGGTCTTACACCTGCAGATGAGACTTTGGAATTATTTAAGAAGTGTGGAGAAAACCCGGAAAAATGGCTGGCGGATGTCTTAAAGAAAGATGATTATTGAGCCGGCCATGAAACTTTTTTAAATTCTTTTTTCTGCTGAATTGCTGATGGTTTTTTATCATCAATACCACGAATTACCTGAACCGAATAATTACCGTCAGATTCGCCTGTAGAACCCTGTAGGGCAGGAGATCCGTTTATTCGGATTGTTACAAGTCCGTCTTCGTTTTGCAAAGGTAGTACTTGCCCTTTCTCTAACTTGCCTTTCACTGCACTTAAATCTGCTTTCCCTAGTTCTGCAACAACCTGATAATCTGCTTTTTGCAACAAATCTACGAAATGTTGTTTTAGCTGCGGAAAGTAATACTCCATGGATTCCGGTGCAATTACCCGTTTCTTTTCTAAAGGATTCAGCAGAGGATCCAGACCGGAAAAAGGCAGGCAGAGCTTAATCTCTGACTGGATATTGTCTACCTTTAGTTGAACTCGACCAACATAACAATGTTCAAAAGGTAGCATCACCTGCGCTCGGCGCGGGTAAATTGTAACTCGATTTAATTTAAGTTCCACTTCAGCAATTTTGAACCAACTTTTATGAAAATCATCAATAATTGGCCGTACCAGAGCAAGTAAATTATTCTGATATTCTTTCATTAACTGAACGAGTGGTGTTTGTTCCGGCTGTTTCACTGCCAAAGTGTTGAGAACAAACTTAAAGAAAAAAGTATTATCTACCAGAAACAACCCCTTGCTCTGGTTCAATGTATCAAAGATATAGATTGGTTGTTCAGAAACTGTATCTATAAAATTTTCAAAACGCAGTTGTTCAACATTGGTGGTAGTCACCTCAATCATCCGGCCCATGCTCACATACAATGTTTCCTTTAGAAGCGAAGCCCATCTTCGGAAGACGACATCCATCAGATGGAAGCGTCCTGTCGAAAGGCTGGATTCAGCTAGATCATAAGGTGTTACTGATTTGTCAGTCTGGTGCAGCATAAATTATTCCTGAACAATACCCACAATACGAATGCCAAGTTTTTCATTATTGATCTGCACTACCTCACCGAGAGCAATTGTTTTTCCGTCAAGGACCAAATTAACAGGCTCTCCTGAAACTTTATCCAGTTCAATAACACTTCCATAAGTGATTTGTGTAATCTCTTCACCAGTTAGTTGAGTACGTGCTACTTCAACCACAACTTGATGGTTAAAATTTAACAGCATTTCAGAGCCTAATGCAGGCGCTGATGTTTCAATCGCCTCTTTTTCATTTGGCATCTTACTCTCCGCTTTTTCGATTACAGGTGTTTCTTCAGTTTCAACAATCACTTTTTCCGAGTCTCTGGATCCCACTTGTTGATTGACATCCTGAGGCTCTGTTATTTCTTCAGTTTCAACAACACTCTCTACTTCATTTTCTGCTTCAGTGTCAGCATCAACAGTTTCTTCTGCAGTTGACGGTTCAGTATCATTATCTTCAAAGTCAATTCCAGTATCTTCAATTTCTTCATTGTTTTCTACTGCATCCACTGCAAGATCAGGATTGTCTGAATCTGTCGCTTCACTATCTTCACCTTCAGTATTAACTTCAGGATCATGTAGCATTTCCAGAACCTCAGAACTTTCTTCTACTTCGTTTTCTTCTGAGTTTGCATCAGCAGAAGATTCTGCATCATCAGCCAAGTCAAGGTTGTCAGATAAATCCAAATCATCTGAAAGCTCAAGCTCTTCTGATTCTGAATTTTCAACAGCATTTGGATCATCTTCATCCACTGTCACTTCATCTGCCGTCACTTCATCTGCTGTTACTTCATCTACAGCAGGAAGTGAGTCTTCATCTCCGGAGACTGTATCTTCAGTAGAATCTTCCAATCCAGTTGTCTCGTCACTCTCATCTCCACCCAGTTCATCCAGCAGGCTCTCTACCGAATCACTACCTTCATCTTCAATACCTTCAGCATCAAAAACCATATCTTCTTCTCCTTCATCAGCAATAGCAGTTTCATCATCATCCTGTAGATCCAATTTAATGTCTTCAACGAGATCACCAATCTCATCCATTCCAAGGTCTATTTCAACATCATCAGAAACACTGTCAATATCTACTGAATCCAGTTGTACATCATCTGCATCAGCATCAATTAAATCCTCAGAAGAATTATCATCAAAAAGTTCTGTGTCTTCAGAATTATTCAAAATATCATTTGGGCTGTCGTCTTCAGACAGTTTTACTTCAAAATCATCAACATCTTCTGCCATCGTTCCTCAAATTGATGTTTTAAAAAAATGGTCGGCATTTCCTTAAATGGTTAATGAAATGAGCCGTTATGCTGAAAATTTCAATATATTTTCAGCTTTATCTTTTATCGTGCACTATTCTGCACAATGAATGCCATATCCGGCGTAGTTTTAGCAAGTCTTTTTTGAGAATTCATGATTATTTAATAACTTAAAAAACTAATTAAGCTCATAAATATTTTTTTCCAACCACTCCCAATCTACTACTTTTTTTGAAATGATCAAATCATTGTTTAAGAAGAGTATTTACTAAAAACTAAAATTTACAATCGGATTGCCTTCGGTTATGATGATATTTAAATATGGAAAATCCGATACAGGTTATCTAAAACAAGCTGTTTAACCCCACAAATTTCACTTTTTATGGGTATTTTTGATAAAGTATTTAGTTCAGAAGATTCAAACAAGGAGATTCAGTCTTATCTTGACCGTGGCAAGAGCCTCTTGGGAAAAAACTTCTTTGACATGGCAGCAGTGGAATTTAAAAAGGCTTTGGATCTTGATCCTCAAGTTGCTTCAGAAACTATTACTAAATTGTTCATGGAGATGGAAAGTAGTGGAAATACTGATGGTTTATTAAGTCTGGGCCTGAATGTCCTACAAATTGAGCCAGACAATGTGGAGTTAGCAAACCTCATCGGGAATGCTTATCGAAGAAAAAATGATTGGAATCATGCAAAAAACATGTATCAGCATTGCCTGAAGCATGACCCTAAATATATATATGCTATTTATAATTTAGCAGCCTCTATTGCAAAAATTGATATTGCGGATGGTCAGGCGGTGTCAGCAATTGCAGAATTTGAAAATATGACAGATTTTGTCCTGCCGGACATAAAAAACGGACAGGACAAATTGCTTGATATCCAAAATAAACTAACAGTTCTTTCCAATGAAGAGGATGAGGGGGTAGATGTAGAGGAAAAAGAGGAATTAATAAAATCTACTGAAAGTGGCGATTCTGCTGAAAGTGTATCTGAAGAAAAAGTAAATGAAGAAAAAAATAACGGTGAAGGAGTTGAAGGACCGGATACAGGAAGCAACCTTAATCATTTGCAAATCTTCGATTTTTTAACTGCTGATTTGGAAAATGAAGGAGATGAAGAGATGAAGAGTCTCTACGATTTAGGAGTTTACTGTTTAAAAAACAAAGAGGCTGTTACTGCCCAAAAGGTATTTAAGCATTTATTGCTGAAAGACAAAGAAAATGTTGATTTTCGTTGTTTCCTCGTACTTGCAATTGCACTGGATGACGAGACAGAAAAAGCAATAAAAACTTTGCAGGGGATTTTAGGAAGAAATCCGAATCACCGCTACAGTAATGTGAACATAGGAATTCTATTTAAAAATAAAGGTATGATTCAACAGTCACGAGTCAGTTTTTTTATTACCTTTAAGCTCCTTGAAAGATCTCATGGTAGTTATGATCTAAATATGTGTTTGAAAAAAGCTGAAAATTTGTTTAAAAACAACAGCATAAAAAAAGCTTTAGAGATATATGAGCCACTAGTTGGAGAAATTAGATCGGAAAAATTACTAAACAGGATTGCCACACTTAATCTTGAGAGAAAACTGCGGGATAAAGCATTTGAAATATATAAACGTATTTTGCATATAAACCCACGTAATGAAGAGGCCCGTAAAGGTGTTAAGTCTATTCATGCTGCATATTTATTGTTGGCAGAAAATCAACTTAAGAACAATGACCCGGCTAAGGCTGCGCTGCTGATAGACAAGGCACTGAGTATATCGGTTAGCAAAAACCTGCTAAGAAAGGCTATCAGTATAAATCTGCTGCTGGAAAATGAAAAAAGGGTAAACCAGTTTGAGCAGCTGTTGAAAAAATATGAAAAAAAAGAAATTCAGAAAAATATCCAGAAAAAAATTGAATTGGCGGAAGATGCTGAAAAAAAGGCTGATTTTAAAGGGGCTATCCGTTACTATCAGGAGGCAGTTAAGATTTTTCCACAGCATAGTACTCTTAAAAAACTGGTTGACTATTGTACCAGGATAAAGCGTCAGGATCAGGCTGAAAAATTAACAAATTGGTTCTATAAGGTCCAGCAGTCACTGAATGAAAAGGAAAAGAAGAAGGCACAGGATGCATTCTTGATAAGCAGTAAAAAAGAAGAAAAGTTACAGGAAGATGAAAATTAATGCGCAACAGACGGAGATTTTTAGGTGATATACAAAGTTTTTTAAACTTGGATTCTTTGGTTGATATTGTTTCCAACAATGTTGGGATTCTAGTTGTTTTAGCCGTGTTCATGGCAATATTCAGCTTGATGGATAAAAGAGAAAATGAGCCAACAATTGAACAACCCTCTGAAAATATCAAAAAGCTAAAAATTCCATGGTCACATGCATCACAAAAAAACAGTCTTCTGCTTTTGCTACAGAGGGAAAAGATCTTGTTTTTGGATCGTAGTTTAGTATATCAAAGCCTCAAAAAATACCTCTCTGGACGGAATCCTTTACCTGAGCAGATAAGTCTGGATGAATTTTCTGTAAAACTCACTGCCGGAGGAGGACACTCACATTGTTTGGATTTTTTACCTAAACCAGGAGTTGGACAGTGGTGGTATCAGGCTTCAAAAAGGGATGGACTGATACAGAATTTAACACAAAAGAATCCTCGGGAAGAAAACCACTTTTTTTTCTGGGTTGATTCAGACAGTTTTGAACTGTTCCGTGAAATTCGAAGATCTTTGTGGAAAGAAGGTTTTGAAGTTGGTTGGAAGCCTGTCAGAGAAGGAACGCCACTACGTTACTGCAGTGGTGATGATCAAAGACTTCTTTTTCAACCACAATAGTTATCAAGATCTCTTCGTTAACAATCACTATAGTTGGCACATCTTTAATAATTGAAAATGCTAAGTACCAAAAATAAAAATATTTCAACTGGTGATAAAACTTTAATTGCAGAGTTGGTAGAATCCATTCGGAGTTATGTGCTGCAATATGGTACTAGCAAAGATTCAGAAATGCTAAATCAGGCAATAAGTGATATACGAAAACACCATGAACACCAGAAACGCAAATCTGGTCAACCATTCATAATTCATCCACTGAGAGTGGCTGTTTTAATCTGTCGAGCAGGATTAGATGCTCCTACAGTAGTTGCTGCTCTTCTCCATGATATCATTGAAGACACAAAGATTACGCACAAGGACATCCACAAACGATATGGCATCTGGTACGCAGATATTGTCACAGGATTAACAAAAATAAAAACCACTGAAAACACTAAAATCGGAGTTGAAGATGATATAGATGCAACTTACCAGCGCATGTTGAAGGCAATGGTACAGGATGTTCGAGCTCTATTTATTAAACTGTTTGACAGACTCGACAATATGAGGGACATGGAGTCAATGCCACGGCATAAGCAGCGTAGAATCAGTCTTGAAACTCTTAATGTCTATGTTCCAATTGCTGAGCGTTTGGGATTGATTCAAATTAGTGAGGAACATACTGAACTTTGTTTCAAATTGCTTTATCCAAAACGCTATCAAAAAACTTTGACTGCAATTGATGACTTAAAAAAGGCTCGTATATCAACGATACAAACTATGAAAGCTGTTCTAATACAAACTCTTGAAAATAATAATTTAACAACAAACAAAATAGAACCGCTTTTTGTTCATCCAGCTTCCCAAGTCAAGGAGAATAGTCCCATTGACCATGTTTTGGAAGGTTTTAGAGTTACTGTCAAAAACAGCCTTGATTGTTTTCAGGCACTTGGAATATTACATACCAATTTTTCTGTTATTCCACTCAAGATAAGAGATTATATCAGTAACCCCCTCTGGAATGGTTATGAAGGCCTGCAGACTGAGCTGAGGATAGAAGGAGAGCAAACTTGCATTGAGATTGTATCTGTAGAAATGCAGGAGAAAAACCAGTTTGGAATCATGGCGCATTGGCAGGGTAGTCCAACAGAACTTGCAGACTATTATAGGACATACCTTAGTCAATTAGACCAAATGGCTGGAGAAAAAGACGTCCGTATGCTTGAAGTTTTGAGCTATGTACAGTCTGATCAAATCCAAGTTTACACCCCTGGAGGTGACATGCTGGTTTTTCCTAAAGGGGCAACTGTGCTTGATTTTGCTTATGGTATTCATTCTGATCTTGGCAACCACTGTTTGGGGGCGCTGGTGAATCCCTCGTCTGTCGGTGCAACTAAAAAAAGAGTTACACGAGAACGTCAACTATTTACCGGTGAAGCACTTAAAATAGTTACAGATCCAGGCATACATCCTGTTGAGTCGTGGTTTGAACAAGTAAAAACAGCAAAGAGCCGAACCCAAATTAGACGTGCTCTAGAACAACAGAAAGTAGTTAGTGCCAGAAATTCTGGACGGGCAATGTTGGAGAGTAAATTACGGGATAATGGAATAGATCTGGAAGTTGAAAAATGGCTCAAAGTATCAACTGTAAAGGGGGCATTAAAAACAGAACATTTGTCTGCAAACAAATTTCTGCAGGAAATAGGACTACAAAAACGCCCACTGCAAAAATTTCTTAGAAAATACAAATTACTTGAGTTCGAAAATGTGGGTCGATTGCAAGAGATGATTGGTTCGGAGTTCTGGTGGAAAATATTTGGTAATGATAAAAACACATATTTTATTGAAGATGTTCAGGACCCATTAATTAGAACGGCAATTTGTTGTTATCCAATTCCCGGTGATAAAATTACTGGTTTCATTCATGATGACAGGGAGATCGAAATTCATCAGGCTGACTGTCTTAAAATTCACAGCAAAAATAAACGGTTTAAACACAAAAAAACAGTTGTTGATGTTGACTGGAAAATCTCCAAAGAAGTTACGCGTTCATATGTAATTCATTTGCAGGTCCTTGATGGTAAAGGGATTTTGTTTCAAATAACAAAAATTATAAAAGATGCTGGTGTGGCAATAATCAATTCAGAAACCTCAGCCACCAAAAACAGAGAAGCCAATATTCGTATCAAACTTGAGGCAATAAGTTGGCCTGTTTTTCATAAAATTATTGAAAAGCTCAGAACATTAAAATTTGTAAAGAAAATTTGGGAATAATTCACTCATTGATTGTTGAGATATACCATACAATAACAGGCAAACAAGAATTCTGATTATATTATTTTTCTCACTCATGGAATTACCATTCTGGCTGGAAAAACAATTGATGCAGGTCTGCGACCTTATCTTTGCAGTGATACCTCAGCAAGCTCCAACATTTGAGAAATTAGATAATTGTAAAATTATTTCTCATCGTGGTCAACATGACAACAGAGATGTCTATGAAAACACGTTAACTGCGTTTGATTGTGCACTCGAAACCGATGGTATTTGGGGAATTGAATTAGACTTTCGCTGGACAAAGGACTTATATCCGGTGGTCTATCATGATCCGGATTTAGAGAGATTGTTTGGCTCAAAAACAAGAATATCCGAAATTACCTTAACTGAGTTAAAACAGCGATTTCCACTAATACCTACATTAGAAGAGGTTTTGAATAGTTATGGAGGTAAGTTGCATCTGATGGTTGAGGCCAAAGAAGAACATTATCCCCAACCAGAAAAACAGAACTCTATTCTGAATGACCTGTTCTCCCATTTACAACCAATAAAAGATTTTCATTTAATTTCTTTGGTACCTGAAATGCTAGAATTGGCTAATTTTGTTGATAGATCTGCAAAAATCCTGGTGGCAGTATTTAATGAAAAACTATTAAGTAATATTTCTTTGGATAAAAATTATGCTGGTCTTGGTGGCCACTATTTGCTTTTGCATAAAAAACTTGTAGAGCAACATCTTGCCTGTGGACAAAAAATTGGAGTTGGTTATCCAAAATCTAAAAATAATTTATTTCGAGAAATAAACCGTGGAGTGGAGTGGATTTTTTGTAATGATGCAGTGAAATTAAGTAGTATTCTCAATGCTGAATTGCAGAAGGCCCATTCCATCATGGAGAAGTAAATTTGATTTATTGTACTAGATCCACAAGCTGTTTTCATAAAAGTGAGCAATAAGTAGTCAGCTTACAGTTGTATTTTGCAGTCTCTTCAGAGGAGCGATGTATTCCACCACAACCAAAAAACTGCTTAAATTGTACCTTGAAGAACAAAACTAACTCAATGTTGATTGAAGTATTAAGATGACAGTAAATAATGATAATTATAGGAATGAACAAGCAGTTCGAGTTGTCTTCACCGGCGGGGGATCTGGTGGTCCAACCATTCCATTGTTGGCACTGGCAGAGGAAATTAAGTTACATAAAAAAAAATCAAAGTTTCTATTTTTAGGTAGTAAAGATGGTCCAGAACGAAAAATGGTGGAGCAGGCAATGATTCCATTTGCGGCCATTCCATCGGGTAAGCTTAGGCGTTATTGGAGTTGGTCTAATTTAATTGATCCTTTCATTATTATTGCCGGATTTTTTGCCGGACTGTTGCATTTGAAACGGTTTCGTCCGCATATTATCGTATCTGCAGGGAGTTTTGTGAGCGTTCCTGTAGCTTTTGCAGCAAAGCTCTCAGGCATTCCACATGTTATTTTTCAAATGGATGTACGTCCTGGGCTGGCAAACCGTCTGATGGCTCCAGTCAGCAGTGCACTTGTTTATTATTTTGAAAGTACTGCAGCTAAATTCCCCTCAATCTCTGTGAAGCAAAAAATCGGTCCGGTTGTTCGCAAGGATATCTATAATGCAGAAGCAGTACGTGCAGAAAAAAAAATTGGTTTGCATCCGGAACTACCACTAATTTTAATTACAGGTGGTGGCCAGGGAGCCGCTGGCCTGAATAACGCTGTTCTGCCGCTCTTGAAAGATTGGCTGACTGAATTCCAAATAGTACATCTGACAGGTTTTGGTTGGGAGAAAAATATAGAAGCGGAATTATCATGTTACTCCCACCCAAATTACCACCAGTTTAAAACCGTCACGGAAGGAATGGGTGACTTGCTTGCTAAAAGTGAGATTGTACTTACTCGTGCAGGAATGGGGATTCTGGCTGAACTTGCTGTTTTACAAAAAGACGCCATTCTCGTACCACTTCCAGGAACACATCAAGAAGAAAATGCGCGGCTAATTCAGAAAAAAAATGCAGCAGAAGTTGTTCAGCAAGATATTTTGGCTGCAAAGGGTTTAGAATGGTGGAAAATATATTGGAAACAACGGATTCCGGGAGAAATTGGAAAAAAACTCCGTGAATTTCTACAGGGTAATGGAACAAAAGATTTTGCACAGTTAATTTTTGCAATAACTGATGACTGCAAATAATGGTTGAACAAACAAAACTAGTTAATTCTGTTTGGGATCAGGTAGTAAAATCACGATTTTATTGGATTTTGTGTTCTGCTATCTTGTTACTACTATTTATCCTCACATCCTGTACTGCTGGAAACGGCAAGTTATATGAATGGTGTAAAAAAAGAGATTTTCCGGCAATTTGTCAAAAATTTTTATAACATACTTACATGATTATGATTTGCAAATGAGAATAGGAATTCTTTGTGCCATTCCAAAAGAAATAGAACATTTTGATTTACTTGCTGATTCAGGGCAAAAGCTTGGAGGAAGAACTTTTTTTAAGAGCCAACACTCATTACATCAACTGATTGTGGTTGAGTGTGGTTTAGGAAAAGTAAATGCTGCACTGGCGTCAACGCTGCTGATTCAAGTATTTGAATGCGAACTGCTGATCTTTTCTGGTGTCGCCGGAGGTCTTGATCCTCAAATGAAAATTGGTGAAGTTATTGTTGCAGAATCTTTAATTCAGTACGATTACGGTGCCCTGAATGATAAGGAACTTACAGTTTACCGTGCCGGCAATATTCCAATGGGCTGTCCGAAAAATGGACCTGAATTTTTACTCAATCAGGAAATAAAAGCAATAATAACGGCAGCACTCCCGGATGTGAAACTGGGCAGAATACTTACTGGAGATATTTTTCTGCAGTGTGAGAAAACTCGGGAGTTACTTTTTGAAAAGTGGGATGCCCAAGCCGTTGAAATGGAAGGAGGAGCAATTGCTCAGGTTGCAGAACAATTTGGGATTTCCACTCTTGTCGTACGTTGCCTGAGTGATTTAGCTGGAGCAAATGGAGAAAAACTTAATTCTAACTTTTTAAAAAATGCTGCAGAGACTTCATACCAGACTGTACAGAGAATATTAGCAGTTATATTTTAAGCTCTAATTTTTAAAAATAACAGCGCAACTCAAGGTAAGGTGAGTTACTGCCAAGCTCAGGTTTCAGCAGAATGCCTTCTTTTGTAGTTGGATATAATTCTTTTACTTTGTTGTATTTGCGGTTACGGTGATTATCACTGCATACGACATTAACTCTGAAGTTATTTTTTTTACTGACACAAACTATAGTTTTTCCTTCCAACAGTAGGTCTGCTGTTATGCTGGTCCAGAAACTTTCCATCCTGCACTCAGCTAAATTCTCCATGGATTTGATGAGACCTTCAGAATTAACTGGAATAATGAGGCTCTCAGTTCCGTAACCTTTGTCGAATATGAGAATTTCCCATTTGAAATAGTCTGCAGACAATTCTGGAGTCAATAAGAAGACAATGAGCGGAATCAGAAGCCATTTTTGCATTACCGATATTTTCTGATAAATGTGACAATTTCTGTAGAAAATTATACAAATTTTTATTTGCAGAAAGGTGATAAAGTTATTAATCAGCAAGGCCTCCAAAGAGTGTTGTCACATCCTTTCGGGAGGGGTAATTCCAAGAAGATGAAGTCCTTGAAGAAGTGTTTCAGCAACACAATGAAATAATAGTAAACGTACAGACTGTAACATTTCAGTCTCCGCATGCTTTACAGAACAAGTATTGTATGCTCTGCTGAAATCTTTAGAAAATTCATACAACATCCGAGCCAGTAACGAGGGGCGGTATTGCTCACCCGAAGTAAAAACTATTCTGTTGAAATCGAGCATCTTCCGTAATAGTTTTTTTTCATTGGGATGAGTCAGCAGTGAAAAATCGACATCAGTAATCACAGTACGGGGTACGGCTCTGGCAATGCTGCGGATACGGACATAGGCATAAACCAAATAGGTTCCAGTATCTCCTTCAGACACCAGCCAGTCGGCCATGGAAAAAATAATCTGTTTGCTTGTGTCCTGATTTAGCATACCGTATTTAATTGCTGCTACAGCTATTTTCTGTGCCGTAACATTCAATTCCTTTGGACTCCAATCATTTCGGTGCTCACTTAAATGTACAGCTTGAATTTTTTCAATAATTTCCCTGCGTAATTGTGAGAATAGAATTACATTTCCTTCGCGGGAACTCATTTTACCCTCCGGCAGCATGACCAGTGCATATGCTAAATGAAAACACTGACCAACTTGTTTATAACCCATCCGTTTTAGTGTGGCAAAAACTTGTTTAAAATGCAGTGTTTGTTCTGCACCAACCACATAAATTGAACGTTTTACTCCAAATTTGTCGAACTTGTGTTGTGCAAGTGCAAGGTCTTTGGTCGAATAGAGGGTGTTACCATCTGATTTCAAAAGAAGGAAAAAACCAAGGTTTTCATCTTCAAGATCAATTCCGATTGCGCCTTCAGATTTATTAAAAACCCCTTTTTTTTCTCCTTCAATTACAATTTTTCTGCCTTTTTCATCAACCTCTGACTCATAGAAGACATGGTCGAAATTAACATCCAGCCATTCATAAATCTCCTCAAAATCCAAGAGTGACCATTCACGTGTTTTTAACCACTCTGCAGTGTATTCGGAATCTTTTGCTTCAAGTTTTTGAAGAATCTGACTAACTTCCTGCTGAAACTTAATTTTCTCCTCGCCCTCAGCTTCCTCCAACTTTATTACAGCTTTGCTGTAAATAGTACCCAGCCATTCACCACGCAAGTTTTTCGGAGGTTCTTCAGTGTTGTGATTTCTAATAAACCACAAACATTTTGCGATGTGTGCACCAACATCACCAATGTAGTTTGCTCCTACTACATCGTAGCCATTATAACGAAAGATTCGGCAAAGGCTGTCTCCAAGTGCCACATTTCGCAAGTGGCCAACGTGAAATCCTTTATGAGTATTTGGTTGCGAATACTCAATCATCACTCGTTCACGTGTTACTTTAGAGGGAGTTTCGAAAAACTGTCCACTGAAAATATCCGGAAGTAATTCTTCTGCCATAACAGTAGCAGAAACTGTAAAATTCAGGTAAGCACCTTCAGTCCGGATGGCAGTAATGGGGGAGTTTGTGGAGATAAAAACTTGAAGCAGTTCTGCCAGTTCAGCAGCAATATGAACAGGTGAACGTCGTAATTTTTTTGCAAAGCTGAAACAGGGTAGTGCATAATCACCTAAATCAGGATTGGGTGGTTGCTCAACTAATCCAATTAGTGCAGCTGATTCCCAATTCCCTGCTTCATCCAGTGTGTTTAGAACCTTTGCAGTCCAAAAACAGATTGTATTTTCAAATATATTCATCCAAGATCAAGCGTTATTTCTTGGAAAGATTAATTGTTCACAAGGTTCAGCAAGAAAACTTTTAAGCATTATAAACGAAATTATTATCAAAATTTTCTATAAAGCTATATTTTTTCACGCCGAACGATTCTTCCACGTTTCAAATCATAAGGTGAAAGTTCTATTGTGACTGTGTCGCCAGGTAGAACTCGTATTTTATACATTTTCATTTTTCCTGACAAATGACCAATAACAACATGGTCATTTTCGAGTTTTACTCTAAAAATGCCTTTGGAGGATTCAAGAACTACTCCTTCAACTTCTAGTTTATCTTCACTCAAACGGTATTCTCCTTTGCAGAATTAATATCATGTTTAATCTTTGACTCATTCAAAGATTTAACAATCTAATATTAGTTCAATATCAAGAAATTACAAGTGAATTTAGGAATTTAGAGTTCAATGTGGTTTGGATAATCTGTCCAGCTAAAAAAAAGCAGTTAAAAACATCAGCTTTTATAAGTGTAAATCTCGTAGAAATACGCTACAATTCTTACTATTTCAGACAGCAATTATTTAGCTGTAATTATAATATCACAACTTCCATGAAACAGTAGAATGGACAATTGGGAAGAACGACGTGCCCCCTCAGGAGTGCAAAGGCCAGGAGATTCGCGTGAGGAATTTGAGCGAGATAGAGCACGAGTTATTCATTCTTCTGCCTTCAGAAGATTACAGGCAAAAACACAAATACTAGGGGTGTTGGAAGGTGATTTTCATCGTACTCGTCTGACGCACTCCATGGAAGTGGCTCAGATTGGGCGCGGTTTAGTTCTGAACCTCCAGAACAGATTTCCTCAGCATGTAAATTTACTTCCAAGACTGGAACGTATAGAAACAGCTGGCTTAGCACACGATTTAGGGCATCCACCATTTGGACATGGTGGTGAAACTGCACTAAATTTTGCAATGTCAGGCTCTGGGGGGTTTGAAGCAAATGGCCAGACCTTGCGAATTTTAGCCAGATTGGAATCACACACTCCGGAACATGGCCTAGATCTAACCCGTCGCACCTTACTTGGAATAATAAAGTATCCAGTTCCATTTTCCAGCCTTCGACGAACTAAATTAGCCGCAACTAATGTCAGTTCAGAAAAATCACAGGCAATGGAAGACTGGCATCCTCCCAAATGTTATCTTGATTCTGAACAGGATGTAATGCAATGGATTGTAGAACCACTTTCGGATTCAGATCAGACACATTTCTGTGAACATACTCCTGCTTCACAGCATAAACACGGTTTTTCCTTGCATAAGGCTCTTGACACCTCCTTAATGAATTTGGCTGATGATATTGCTTACGGTGTTCATGATTTTGAAGATGGTGTGGTATTAAAATTATTGGACCAGGAACATTGGCAGGAAGTTGTACAAAATGTAGATCCAAAATGGGTTAAAAAAAACAATCTTTTACAAATTGAAAAGCAACTTTTTCAACGCACAGAAAACTCCGGACATAACCGCAAACAAGCCGTTGGAGCACTAGTTCATGCATTGATTTCTTCTGTAGAGTTGAAGTTTAATGAAGTCTTTGAAGAACCTCTTTTGGCATGGAATGCCGTTCTTCCGGAAGAATCTGAATTATTCCTTAAATCACTAAAAAAAACCGTTTCACGACATGTAATTCAACTCAATACAGTTCAGGCAGCTACTTTCCGGGGACGCAAGATAGTTTTAGCACTTTTTGAAGCGCTCTCTTCTGAACCGGAGATGCTTTTGCCTTCTTCTTTTCTTGTTTTATGGAAGAACGCAAAAAGTCAGCCGAAGCAAAAAAGAATTATCTGTGATTTTATAGCCGGTATGACAGACAAATATGCAAACCGTTTTTATGAACGATTATTTCTGCCAGGACATGGGTCTGTTTTCGACAGACTTTAAAATCGTTAAGTTACTAAAATCTAAAATTGCTTGCTAAGTAAACCCTGAAATCACATAATAAATTGCTGCCCACCAGACGTAAAACGACTTGTATCGCAATCGGCAAACTCAAGGTTGGAGGATCTGAGCCAATTCGGATCCAGTCAATGTTGACTTCTGACACTACTGATGTAGAAGCCTGTGTTGATGAAATATCCAGATTAGACGATGTTGATTGTGAAATCATCCGCTTAACTGTGCCCAACCAAAAATCAGTTGATAGTCTGCCTTTAATTCGTGAAGGGATGCAGAAGCGAGGGATCGAACGACCGCTGGTTGCAGACATCCATTTTAATCCTCAGCTGGCAATAAATGTATGTGAACATGTGGAAAAAGTCCGCATCAACCCGGGAAATTATGTAGATCGCAAGAAATTTGAAATACGAGAATATAGTCATGGTCAGTATCAGGAAGAGTTAGAGCGTGTAGAGGAAAAATTACTTCCTTTGATTGAAAACTTGAAAAAATACCGCTGTGCCTTAAGGATTGGAACCAATCATGGTTCCCTCTCTGATCGTGTAATGAATCGCTTTGGTGATACACCTGAAGGTATGGTTGAATCTGCTTTGGAGTATTTACGCATTCTTAGAAAACATGGGTTTGAGCAAACTGTACTTTCGATGAAATCCTCAAATCCACTGGTAATGATTCAGGCCTATCGGCTGCTTGTAGATGCAATGGACTCAGAGGAGATGTATTATCCATTGCATTTGGGGGTCACTGAAGCAGGGAATGATCTTGATGGACGTGTAAAAAGTGCAGTGGGAATCGGCACTTTACTTTGTGATGGCCTGGGTGACACAATCCGGGTCTCACTGACAGAAGCTGCAGAAAACGAAATACCAGTGGCCCAGTCTATTTTGCAGGCAACCCGTTCTCGGATTTACCATGCAGATTTTATTTCCTGTCCTTCTTGCGGTCGTACATTTTTTGATCTGGAAAATACGACTGAACAAATAAAAGTACGCACCTCGCATCTTAAAGGAGTCAAAATTGCAGTCATGGGTTGCATAGTAAATGGTCCCGGAGAAATGGCAGATGCTGACTTTGGTTATGTAGGTGCAGGACCGGGGAAAATAAGCCTTTATCACGGCCAATTCTGTGTGGAACGCAACATTCCTGCTGAGAATGCTGTTGAACGTTTAATTGCTCTAATTCAGCAACAAGGAAAGTGGGTTGACCCCGCGAATTAACTAACTTATGTTGGTAAGAGACGGACGCATGAACTACCAAACAAAAGAAATCATTGGTGTCTTAATTGACTATCAGTTCTTTGTAATTCCAGGTCTAATTTTTCTGAGTGTGTTGTTTGTTAGACAGATCTGGCGGCAAGTTAGCTGTAGTTGGCATTATTATCTCAGCAAACGCAAATTTGTAGAGCAATTGGAGTACAGCCATCAGCGTGACTCATAGGAGTCGTATCTGCTATGAATTAACTGGACTCCTAATTCCTCCTTCCAAAAATTGCTGTTCCAACACGAATCATAGTTGAACCTTCCTGAATGGCCCACAAATAATCAGCAGTCATCCCCATTGAAAGTTCATTGATATCAGGCTGCCCATAATTTTGCTGAAGCTGGTCACGCCATTTACGGGTTTTTTCATATATTTTACGGGTTGCAAGTTCTCCAAGATCTGGTGGAGGAATAATCATGAGGCCTCGAAATTTTAGCCACTTTCCTGCCAGTAGTTTTTCTGCCAAAGGTAATGTCTCTTCCCAGTTTTGAAGACCGGATTTACTGATTTCACGGGATAGATTGACCTGAATCAGTACATTAATTTTCTTAGCCGAAAAAGCACAACGGGCTTCTAATTTTTCAGCCAATTCGATAGAATCAATAGAATGAATCCATTGAAAATTTCCGGGACAGAATTTAACCTTATTTTTTTGCAGGTGGCCAATCAAATGCCATTCTATTTGAGTATTACTGCTCAGTCCTTCGATTTTTCCAAGTGCTTCCTGAATACGGTTTTCACCAAATGCTGTTTGCCCTGTTGCCAGCGCCTCCTGTATCATTTCAGCAGGTTTTGTTTTACTGACTGCAATCAGACGGATGTCTTCAGGAGTACGCCCAGACTGAATTGCAGCTTGTTTTAGTTGCTGTTTTACTTTTGCTATATTTTCGTTAATTGACACTAAACTTACTCTAAAAAATAATTTTGAATAAAGAAACTATTATTGACAAACTATGGGTAGCCCTTTTTCGAATACCTGTAGTTAAAAATTACTGGGCACGAAGCTATAAACCAGTACTCTTTGATCGTGTACCCTGGACCAAACTCAAAAAACCTCTGGCAGAATGCAAAATTGCCTTATTCACAACAGGCGGAATTCAGTTGAAAACTGACAAAGCTTTTGATTTAAGTGATCCGCATGGTGACAGTTCTTTTCGCCGCATACCTCATGATGTTGCACCAGAAAATTTGATTATAGAACATAAATATTATGACCACCGTGATGCAGATCGTGATCCAAATCTGATCCTGCCTTTTGAGATCTTACGTGATCTGCAGGCTGAAGGTCTTGTCGGACCTTCTAATCAATTTCATTACAGTTTTATGGGACATATTGAAGAACCTCACCTGACTACGTTGATCCAGAAAAGTGCTGTTAAAGCTGCAAAAGAAATCAAACAACAGCAAGTCGATATAGCTTTATTAGTACCTGCCTGAGGCCTATGCAACCAGACGGTCGGTCTGATTCAACGTGAAGTAGAAAGACAGGGTATTTCAACTGTAGGAATCTCAATAGTCAGAAAAGTAACAGAGTCGGTTAAGCCACCGCGCACTTACCACTTGAAATATCCTTTTGGCCACGCAATGGGTGAAGCACATAATCGAGCCCAGCAAAAACAAATTTTTCTGGATTGCCTGGAAATCCTTGAAACCGCAACCGAGCCTGGAATCATTGTCGACAGTCCCTACCGCTGGAGACGACATAAATTTAAATAATCTCACTTTGTCTTCAACAACAAGGAAAAGCTGTTTATAAAATTTTAATAGCTATTGTAACTCTGCTTTCCAGAGTCCTACTTGGCGTTGCTTGGCCTCATTTTCTGCAGCAAGGAAATCCTGATGTTCCGGAGGTGGCTCATTATCCAGCAAATAAAATGACCAACCATTCCGGACTAACCAAATATTTATGTTTGTGTCACCTGTCCAGATCATGCCGTCCAGCCGGAACAAATTCTCTGAGAAATCAAAACTAATTCTTACCTGCCTGTTGTAAAATATCTTCTGCATCTCAAAAGCAGCTTTTTTTCTGAACCACTCATTGTATTCTTTACCGTGACTGACAGAAAGTTTTGGTGATACATTTTTGAGCCAGACACGTACCTCCTGACGTGCTAGATTTAAATTTTGCTTTGATAGTTTGAATGTCCATTTGCGGAATTCAGCCCGGCTCTCTATTCGAACCCACACACTTTCAGAGTCTGAAACTCTGCTGAAAACTCCGATCAGGATGTTCTCATTTATAGTACGGAGGGGTTTGGACTTTTTCCTGTCATCCATTCGTCCAAATAGCTTCTGACGTATCGATTCGGTTTTAAAAAAACTTTCCTCAGCGCCTGCTTGCTGCAAGTGAGTGACCAAGCTTCCTAAAATAAAAAAAGCTGACAACAGCAATGTTTTTATTAAATACATATTTATTCCTTGTTCAATTGTACAATACAAACCTTTCAGGAAGCCTGATCGGAATACCACGATAATAACACAAAATCCATCAGATTTGAAAAAGAAAGCTGTATAATTTAGATCTTAGTTTAGATAATTATTGATCAAGTGAGAGATGATACTGGAGATGCAAAAAGTTTGCATGTGACACCACATTTCGGATAAAGTACAGCAATTACTTCATTTTTTAAAATTGGAACTGTAGCAATGCCAGCTCAAAGATTGTCTAGCTGCTAGGCACTGTTGGTTTGATATTTAGTCGTTTCCCGCCAATTTATGAATCCTTTGTCAGCATTAGCACACAGTAATTCAATTCACCAGCAATTCGGTTCAAGTTCCACCTTAAACATGCAAACCACTTTATTTTTAAGTTTCAGGAACTATTTTCTTGTCTGGTTGACAGTGTTTATTTTTTGTATGCCGTCCTCAGCATTTTCGCAAAATGAGGTGGTTATACCGCAACTTTCAATTCAGACACAATCCTATACTCACAATCCTGAAACTGGGACTTTTCTTTACCGGAATGCAAAAGTAGCGTGGGAGGGAATTACAGTGGAAAGCACAGAAATAAGTTATCAACCGGAATCTAACAAATTAACAGCCAGAGGTTATGTCAGAGTTACTGAAGGTAATATGGTTGCAGTGATGGATGAACTGGAGATTAATATCAAAGACGGCACCGGTATTTTTAAAGAAACCATCGTTTATGATTCAGCCAGTAAAGCTTATATGACTGCAAAAGAAGTCCGTCGAGAAGGCCCAAACAAATATGTTGCACAAAACTGCACATTCACCACTTGTAACTCGAAGGCTCCAGCCTGGCAAATAACAGGCAGCGAAATAAATTATTATACGCAAAATTTTTCATCGTCACGCAGCTCAGTTTTAAGAGTTGGAGGAGTTCCGGTATTTTACTTTCCATATCTTGCCTGGCCCACAGTTAAACACAGGCAATCCGGTTTCCTTCCACCAGAATATTTGATTGTGAGGAGCAGTGTTAATAAATGGGATTTGGGATATCGTATTGGCATTCCATACTTCTGGGCAATTGATCCAGAGCAGGATTTGACTTTAACTTATGACTGGGTGGAAAGACGCGGGCCAGGGTTAAGGCTGGATTATCAATACGCCTGGTCGGAAGGAATGAGAGGTGAAATTAAATACCAGCAATTTTTTGAGAGGGATGCACGTGATCCAGAAAATGAATCCGGTAGTTTGAATGCAGATGAAATAGAATCTTCAAAACTACATCCACAACGCTTTAAATTTCAATTTAACCATAACCAGCAACTAGACAAACAGAGCCGGCTGATTGCTTCTGGACTGCTTTACAGTGACAGTCAGTTCCAAAAGGAGTACGAACTGCTTGATAAACCTGATCCCAATACCGCGCAAAATTTTTCTGCCAGCATTAACAGACAATTTTCAAAAGGAAGTGTTACTTTTTCTGCATCTCAAACACGTAACTTCAGTGAATTAGCACTTTTAAACAACAAAATTGATCTCACACAAATACAATATCTGCCAGCACTTTCATTTCAATTTAGTGATACATTTTGGCGCAGCACTAAAACTACTTTATCCGGGGCAGTCAGTGGTTCTGTAATCCGTTATTTTAGAGTGCAAGGGTATAATGGTGAGGGGATCACCGCAACACCGCGGTTGGATCTTCAGGCGCCAGTTTTTCGACTTTTTAATGTAAGTATAAATGTAGGAAAAAACCTCTCCAGTTATAAAGTCCGTGATCCGAAGGTGCTGGGAAGTGAAGATGCTTATGGTTTCCAAATCCTGGATGGAAAAGCAGAGATCAATACAACATTGTCTCGAATTTATTCAAAACAGACTGGCATAATAAGCCGTTTCAAACACTTGATAAAAACCCGTCTGCAATACAATTACATCGAGGATGTACTGCAGACATCTGATTCCGGTGTACCCTTTGGTGGGGGAGTTTCTACACAGAGGATCACTACATTACGTTTGGAAAATGTACTGCTGGTCAAGAGACGTTACTTTGAACGGAGTGTAAAATTAACATCACTCTCTTTAAACAGAATGCGGAAGAATCACATTGATGAAGCAGTGATCCGCAAATTAGAGCTAATACTAGGTCAAGAATTTGGATCTGAAAAATTATTTATTGAACAGTTGAATAATCTACTGGATGAGTCATACAGTGCACAACTAAAAGATAAATTATTAAGCTATACAGAAAAAGGAGTGATTCCTCTGCTTAATAATCAAACTCGTGGTCAAACGCGTGAAGGGAAAAGTTGGACCATGGCAAGTTTGAACTTAGTCCAGCATTATGATGTTTTAAAAAAGGATCCAAATTTTCAACCGCTTGGACCTGCAGCAAAGGGTAATGAAACTGAAGCAGGTCAATCCCTTTTGCCGCTGCGGACTTTTTTTTCTTTCACGCCAGGTCCTGGATTTTCAATAAATTATTTTAACCGCTACCACCATCAAAAACGTCAAATTGTGGAATACTCTGCCAGTTTTGGATTTGGTGTCAGTGAGCATAACAAAGCCGCAGTTAATTTCCGTAAAAACAAATTAGCCTATCAAACACCATTTGGAAAAGAGGTCGCTGTTGCCAATACTTTTGGCTTCAGCAACAGTTTTGAAACAAGTGATGAGCTGGCGCTGGGATTTTCAGGAACAGTGAATTTGGATGCAGACAGCTATAACTATCGACGACGATTAACTTCAAGTGCTTTCACTTTAAACTACCGACCTGACTGCTGGAACATTCGAATTGCTTTGACGGAAAAAGTAGACAAAACAACAACCAGCAGCGGACGGGAAAAAGAATACATTGACCGAACCCTTTATGCCTACATCAATCTGGGAGGGATTGCGTTTCCGGAGCAGATATTGCCGAACTTGGAATAGTTGAATGAAAAAACACAAGTATTCAATAAATTTAAGTAAAGACAGCATTCTGGTCTGCTGCAATTTAACCAGGTGCTTGCTGATGCTTTGCTGTTGCATGATACTAGCAGGAGTAAGCTACGCACAGGAATCTTCTTCTAAGGATTTTAAGGTTAAGGGAAAGCAAAGTTATGAATCAAGGGAAGCAACTCCGGAGCCCGACTTTTTTGTCACCGGAACAACTGCCCGATCACAAGGATTTTATTTTGGTGTTGGTTTCAGGAGGGTCCGGCTGACGGTTGCAGATGATGTGCTTATTTTAAATTCAGATGGAACTGCAAACGGTGTCGGTTTTAATCTGACATACTTGTGGGAGGAACAGATGGTAGAATTTGAAAGGCAGGTTACAATTGTTGAACATAGCAAGTCCTTGACTCATCAAGGTAAAACCGGACAAAGACTGGAAGTAGTTCAAAACAATCTCTGGTATTCTTTGTCTCCAAAAATTAATCGTGACTTCTATTTGCATTATGGCGGAGGAGTGCAATTTAGCAAAATACGTTTTGCTGCAACCGGAAATGATGAAACTTTTGTGGATGAAACAGCACTTGCTCTTGAAGCAGGAGCTTCGTATTTTTTGACCTCAAATTTCTTATTATTTTATAGATTTTCAGCAGGTCAGCAGGTCCCCTTTCTCAGTGCTTCAGGTTCAAATGGATTCCTCAAACAAAGTCAACTGCACACGATTTATCTTAGCTATTTCTTCCCTCTTTGATCATCAGTTTAAATTCTGAGTTTTTTCTCACGATATTCGACAACCAACTGTTCCAGCGTTTGATTTAACTGATCCTCTTGCTCTTCATGTGTAAAAACCACAGGCGGTGCAGTTCGTTCAGCGCACTCACTTTCCGCTAATGGACACCGTTCGCAGGTTTGGTTTACTTCCTTAACAGGTATTTGAGGATCATTTAAGAATTTTACTTTTTCTATTAAAGCACTATCTACCCTCAATCCAAGTGAAACACAGCGGTTAATCTTCGTTTGTAAACGCAATGGATGTGCAATCGAAATAAAAAGCACCTCGTCACCACTTTCCATAAACTGCGCCCTTTGAGCTCGAATGAGCATTTTATTTGAATCACTGTTTTGCTGTTTTACTTCCAAATCTTTCAGTAAGGAAACAGGCAGCCAGCGTCGGCAATAGTGTTCTTTTAAACGAACACCGCTGGGGACCAGTGTTCTTGGCATATTCAATTCTTTGGTCAGTCTTATTTCATTTTTTCCAACAAAATGTTCAAAACGCAAATAGTGTAGCTCATTGATATTGAAAAGACCTGGAAGAATCTGACTGAGTCGATGCAAAAAAGTTTCCGGTGTTACTTCATGACGTCTCAGCAAAGAAAGAACTGCTTCACCATTCCAGCTTGCAGACTGAAATATTTTTTGTACCTCTTCCTCTACCTGAAAACGGTTGATCATCAGGGCACCTGCAAAATAAGATGCGCGAAAATTATCCATTACCTGATCGAATGAATTGAATTTTTTCCAGGGTGAAGTTCGAAGCTGTTTGCGTATTTTTAGCTCAGAATAGCCAATTTGCAGAGCCATCGAGTAAACATGCTGTGATGGTGAAAGCTGGTCATTTAATAATAATTGTGATGTCTTACCAGGCAAAAATATATACCGCTGACCTGCCAGTTCAGGAATTTTTGTAAAGTCAGTGACTCTCACCTCTACCTGATGAAGTTGAACTAGAGTTTCAATCAACTCTTCGCGAGTTGGAGGAGGAAAGCGGTTCCATTGTCTTTCAGTTGCAAACTGATCGGCCAACTCTTCCACATCCTCAAAATAATTGTTGTGCATTTCCTGATAGGCCCGCAGAGATGCGAGAAAGAAATGCTCAACATTCATGTCATAAGCTCTTGAAATTTCCATCAAAGTGCTGATGAGAGCTGCTGCCTTCTTTGGTGCTGCAGTGAAAAGTTCCATCACATTTTCAAATGTGATACCAAAAAGTTGAAAGGGAAAAGACCCCAGAACTGAGGATGAAAAAAATAATTCTGAAATTTGTCCTAAACGACCTGTCATGCTGATTGAGACAAGATCATCATAATTAACATCTAATCCTTCTGCCAGCAGCATGATCTTTTCTGCTTTTGGATATTTTTTACCCTTTTCAATCTCATTAATATATGATGCAGACAGTCCGGTAAGTGCAGCAAGCTCCTTTAGACCATACCCTTTTTCCTGTCTGAAGTTGCGCAGCTTCATTCCAAAAATATACCGTATATTCAATTTGCCGGCGTTTGCAGTCAGTTCCTGTTTTTTCTTCATTTACTCCCTAATTCATTCATATTGGATCCTGCACAGACTTGAGTGTTTTTTAGTTTTTCAATTTCCTGCATATTATAACCAAGTTCTTTTAAAACAAGATCTGTTTGCTCACCAAGCTCTGCTCCTGTATGTCGGTATTCTAGTGTTGCTGTAGAGAATTTGAATGGAGAGGCTATTTGTTTTTGAATCGAGCCATCAGATTCCCGGACTTCTGTCAGCATTCCCCTTGCAGCAAAGTGTGGGTGTTTCATTGCTTCTGTAAAATTCAATACCAACTCAACACATGCATCACAATCAACAAAAGCAGATTCCCACTCAGTCCAGGTGCGTTCCAAGAATCGTTTCCTGAGTATAGTTTTTAAGCGTTTTTGAGCATTTGGTGAAGATAGCGGTGTGTCCTGTAAGGACTCGGGGAGATCCATAGCCTTAAGCAAAGCAGCCAGAAATTGTGGTTCAAGACTGCTGACAGAAAGCCAACGTTCATCTTGTGTTTGATAATAATCGTAGATAGTTCCACCATTTAGCCATGTTGACTCAGGTTCCGCTGCAGGCCCTCCATTCAGCCAGACTGCACCATCAAAAACATTCATGCTGAACATTGCATCTGCCATGCTGATATCAATTGCCTGACCGTCACCAGTTTGTTGCCGTTGGATTACTGCTGCCAAAATCCCCATAACTACATGATAAGAACCTCCAGCGACATCAGCAACCTGCACACCTAGAGGTACAGGGGATTCGTTTTTTCGACGACTGTAATTGCTGACTCCAGACAGTGCCAGATAGTTCAGGTCGTGTCCTGCACGGTTTCGATAAGGTCCAGTTTGTCCATAACCTGTGAGTGAACAGTATATGAGTGCAGGATTGTATTTGCAGAGTGTTTCATAATCCAACCCCAGTTTTTTCATTACTCCAGGTCGGAACTGTTCCAAAACAATATCATATTTTCTCACCAATTGTTGAACAATTTTAACTGCATCCGGATGTTTAAGGTTTAATCCGATTGAATGTTTTGAACGATTTAGTGTTGCATGGATTCTTGAACCGCCTTCAATCTTTGAAGATAGATCCCTCACCAAATCCGGACGTGTGGGTGACTCCACCCGTAAGACATCTGCACCTAAATCTGCCAGTATCATTGACGCAAAAGGGCCCGGTAGCAATGTTGAAAAATCTAGTATTTTTAAGGAGGAAAGAAGAGTTGACATGATTATTCCAGGACGACCACAGCCTCAGCAATAATGGTCTGTACACATTCAGTATTTGTCTGTAATTCAAGACGGATAAATTTTTCTCCTCCGTCTTCAAATTTTTCAATTATTTTTCCGCTGCAAGTCACGCTGTCTCCAATTTGTGTCATTGCGCTGAAACGGTTTTTCCAACTCTTGATTGCAGACTGTGGAACCCAGTTGGTGAGCATCCGGCCCAGATAACCTGTTGAAAGCATTCCATGCGCAATCACGTCATCAAGGCCAGAAGATTTTGCAAAATCAAGGTCCACATGAATTGGGTTGTGGTCTCCGGAAGCACCGCAATACAGTGCTAGAGTATGACGCGAAACTGCTGGAGTTTTTAAACTAGGAATTTCATCTCCTACACTCAATGAATCGAATGTTGGTGGTTTCATATATTGATCCACTATTTCCGAAACACATAATTAGTGTGCGTTTCCGCAACAACTATGCCCTTCTGATTTGTAAAAGTGTTGTCAGATTTCACAAACTGCAAAGCTCCTTCCTTTTTGTCGATAATATCAGTTATCACCTTAGAAACAGTGATTTTATCGCCAGCATAAATTGGAGCATAATAGTTGAAATTCTCTTCTCCATGCAGTAAATTTTCAAGACTCTCTCCCAGTAATTCCATAAAATCTACCAAATCGAGTGCATCTATTTCCAGTATAAATGGGAATGTCGGAGGAGCCAACAATCCTGGTAGTCCAGCAGCTTTTGCGGCATCAGGATTTGTGTAAATCTCTCCGGTTTCCCCAAGTGCTTTTGCCAAAAATTTTAGCCGTCCCTCTTCAACTGTAAGCGTAACGGCTTGGAATTGATAACCAATTAAATTTTTGTCAATCATCTTTGATACTGTTTGTCTATGAATGTAACTGGTATTGCATGTAATTAATTTTTGTGGTAGAAAATTTTTCAGATAAATAATGAAAAAGTTTAACCTTGCTTCGTTTTACTGTCAACATCAAACATGATCAGAGTTTTTTTAGAAACGTTTGCATGAAGAATATAAGTGAGGTAAATTCTTCTTGCAGAGAGTGGTGGCGCAAGCTTGAATCTGTTTGAGATTTGGCCGAGATTTTAAAGGCATATTTTGGGTTCTGTTCCGAACAGTTGACAAGCACGTCAGCAATCGTTGTTCTTGTTGCTGGACACTCATTCTACCGCCGATGCAGTTTAAACGTGCCTCCTTAAATGTAGACCAGGCAGGAAGACTGTTTAATTCAGCAACTAACGTTGTTCTTAGTGTTCTTAACTCTTCTGAATATGCAGGTTTTTGTCTGTTTGTACTGCATGCAGCAACACTTTCCTGTGTCTTCTTAAATGTAAACAGACTTAACTGGCTAACGATAAAAATAATCAGCGCTGTTCCTATAATCCCAAACGCTGTAAGCAGCAAAAACTGGAATATCTTCTTCCATTTACCTGCTAAATTGATTTTAGTTTTACCTTCCTTAAAACTTACCTGAAAAAACTGAACTCTTCCTGCTGATGATTCTTGATTTAAGACTGGTGTTTGATCGTGTCCAAGAACCGCACCAACTAATTCTATTGCAGCAATTTCAGGTGACTGCATTTTATCAGTCAGCGGAGATAGTGCTGCGACATCAAGTGCATAGCGTTGAATTAGTTTTAAAACTTCAGGATGCTGGCGCCAGTTGTCACGACTGATTTTAGGAGAAGTGACCGTTGCCAGGTCAGTTCTTGTGAACATCCGGGCTTTGCGTTCTTTACCTACACCGGTATCACAGACTCCGATTGGACGCCATTGAATGTATTTAAGTCGGGAAATTTCAGTCATGATTCGGGAAATGGATTTTCCCAGTGCAGGGATGACTGCAGAAGAAAGTTGAAATCTATAGCTTGATTGCTTGACTGGCTGGGGCGGCAGGGATCGAACCTGCGAATCACGGGATCAAAACCCGATGCCTTACCACTTGGCTACGCCCCAAACAATCTCTCAGCAACCTTCAATTCTATCTTGGACTTTAAAAATTGCAAGAGATTTATTATGTGAACTGCTATTCTTCCACTACAAATTCATATGCCAGCAAAGAAAGAGTAAAGATTACCACATCGAACCCCAGGAGCAGTTTCCACCAGGACCAGACTTCTTCTGCATGAAATCCGAAGAAGAGAAAATCAGTTAGACGAACAACACATAACAGACTTGGAACCATCAAGGGGAAAATTAAAATTGGCAACAGCATATCTTTGCCACGAACTGTAGCCGTCATTGCAGTCAACAAAGTTCCCAGTGAACTGAATCCTACTGTTCCAAAAAATAATACCAGAGAAAATTCCAACCAATTTTTAACCTCGACATCAAAAAGAAAGAGACATAAAGGGACAAAGAGCAGTTGAGTAAATAGTATGAACAAAGTGTTGGCCAGCATTTTACCTAAAAACAAGACACTTCGGTCCACCGGAGCTGTTAATAAACCACCCATGCAACCAGTTTCCACTTCTTGAACAAAAGACTTGCCAAGTCCCAGCACACCACTCAACAGAAAAACAATCCAGATTACTCCAGGCAGCGCCCTCAAAAACAATTCAGGTTCTTCACCCATTGCAAATTGAAAAATCAGCAAGGTCAGGATCGCAAACAAGAGCATGGACAACAAGTTGTCTTTACGCCGCAAATCTATCAACACATCTTTCCAGACCAAAATTATAGTTTGCCTGAAAAACAATTGCATGAGGGGGTTTTTGCTATAAAAAGCTGCAGGATTATGTTAAGCTGCTTTATCTTTTTTAGAAGTTTTGGGGGTTTTACTTGCAACACCATCTTTCTTCTGCGTCTCTCCTGATTTTCCTGAAGATTTTTCCTTAGCAGAAGTATTACTGCCTGAGCTTGGCGGCTCCCCTTTTGCGGATTTCTCTGTATTTTTGGACTCAGTACTGCTACTGGAATAACCATCTTTGTACCAGCCTCCACCTTTAAGGTGAAATGAACTCATTGATACTTGACGTTCGGCACTGTTTTTACCACAATCAGGACATTCCTCCATTGTGGGATCATTAAATTTTTGTACTTCCTCAAACTCGTGTCCACAAGCATTACAGAGGTATTCATAGATTGGCATATTTATATCTTTCTGCTACAATCAGTTTTTGTTAAAGCTATGAAGACTATACAAAATAAAACAATTATTGTCAATTCAGAGTTGTTCGGAGACTTGATTTGAATGAGAGAAAACTAGAGGCCATTGAGCTGAATAAGTCGTATCAAGGACGGCATGCAGTAAAGGGAATCTCTCTTGAAGTTAGTCAAGGTCAGGTTGTTGGGTTGCTTGGTCCAAATGGTGCTGGAAAGACCACCACATTTTACATGATTGTGGGAGTTCAACGACCCGATGCAGGGAATATTGTACTGAACGGTCATGACATTACCGCTTATCCGATGCACCAGCGCGCAAAAGCCGGTCTGGGGTATCTTTCACAGGAACGCTCTATTTTTAGAAAACTCACTGTTGAAGAAAACTTGACGGCAGTATTGGAAATGCTGCCTTTGAGTCGGGTAGAAAAACAGGAACGTCTTGATGAATTACTGAATGAACTTGGCATTCAACATGTCCGAAAAATAAAAGGCTATGCACTGTCTGGAGGTGAAAGTCGTCGAGCAGAAATTGCCCGTGCTTTAGTTCTTGAGCCTGCATTTATGCTGCTGGATGAACCTTTTGCTGGGGTAGACCCCATTGCTGTAGCAGATATTCAAACGATTATCAGACAACTAGCACAAAGAAACATAGGTGTTTTAATCACAGATCATAATGTCCGGGAAACTTTTGGAATTGTAGATTACGGTTATATTATGAATGAAGGTGAGTTGCTGATTGATGGAACTCCGGAAGAATTGGTTGAAAATGATCAAGCCCGAAAAGTATACCTTGGCAAGTCTTTTTCGATGTAGGTTTGACTTTTTCACCTACTTGGAGCGAAACTAATAACAAACATAATAATAGTCAGCTACCAAGACTTAAATTTGAGTACATAGTTTTCCCAACCCTTATGAAGCAGCAAAGCGAGGATTAATGGCAATGCAGATGAAAATGCAGATGAAGATGAGCCAACAACTCATCATGACGCCACAACTGCAACAAGCCATCAAACTCCTACAGTTATCACGTGCAGAATTGGAAGAGTTAATTGAACAGACTCTTATTGAAAATCCAGTTCTGGAGGAGGGCATAGATATGGACACCTTTCCTAACAAAACTGATGAAACTACTGAAACTGAAGAGACTGTTGATAGTCCTGAAGTGGCTGCTGATATGGACGAGTTCGAAACTGCCCGTGAAAATGAGACAAAAAAAGAGGATCAGGATGAGGTGGACTGGCAGCAGTACATTGAACAAATTGAACAGTTTGGAGGATATCAGGAACGTCGCTATAATTCTGCTCCAGATGATGAAGAAGGGCCATCAATAGAGGCGACTGCAGCACAAACCGAGTCACTGGCAGATCATTTGATCTGGCAGTTAAATATGCTGAATCTTACCGAGCTTGAATATCGTACTGGGGCCTACCTGATCGGCAATATTGATGATGATGGTTTTCTGGTAACTAGTGTACGTGAGTTGTTGGAATACCAGCAGGATTTGTACACCCAAATCCTAAGTAAAAATAAAAGTGGAGAACTTCCAGATTTACCTGAGATTGATCAGGAAATATTTGATTTAAAGTTTAAATCAGGTAAATCTACGCAGAAAAAAAGTAGTAAAAAAGAAGAAACAGAAGCCCTCGAAGAGTTTGAGGAATTAATTCCAGAGGAGCCGAAGAAACCGGAAACTACAAGTAATTCATGTGCATTCGTGGAATATGTTTTGCGTAAAATACAACAATTTAATCCCAATGGAGTAGGTGCACGTAGCTTGCAGGAATGTCTTTTAATTCAGCTGGATATCCTTGGTCATGGCGATAGTTTGAGTTCGCGTATTGTCAAAAATGACATGCCGCTGCTGGAATCTAAAGATCTCAAAAAAATTGCCCGTAGGCAGAAGCAGGATATTGAACAGGTGATAGAAGCATATCGTCTGATCATGTCCCTTGAACCAAAACCCGGTCGGGAGTTTATCACAAATCCATCACAGCATTATATCATTCCTGATGTCTATATTTATCAGAAGGATGGTGAATATAAAGTTGCGCTAAATTCTTCAGGGATGCCGCGTCTTCGTATCAGCAGTTACTATAAGGATTTGAGTAACACGATGGAAGATGATGGTAGTTTAACAAAAGATTATATCCTTGAAAAAGTAAAAGCTGGGCAATGGCTGTTGAAAAGTATTGAACAGAGGCAAAAAACTATTTATCGAGTAACAAAAAGTATTTTACGATTTCAAAAAAAATTCTTCGAGAATGGAATCCATTTTCTGCGTCCATTGGTACTCAAAGATGTCGCTGAAGATATTGATGTGCATGAGTCAACTGTCAGTCGAATTACAACCAATAAATATGTACACACGCCACAGGGTATATTTGAGTTAAAATATTTTTTCACCAGCGGAATTGATCAGGGCAGGGGAGAAGCTGTTTCTTCCAAGAGAATTAAAGATATGATTTTGCAAATGGTGCAAAAAGAGAATCTTAAATCACCTTATACTGACCTGCAAATTGCAGATATTCTGGAGCGTCAAAGTGGAATTAAAGTTGCTCGTAGAACTGTAGCTAAATACCGCGAAGCTCTCAATATACTCCCCTCAAACAAGCGCAAACAACTTTTCTAAAACCTTTTCTCTGAAAAAATATGGGAATCCTTGTACGGCTCTTCAACTTGTTCAGGTCAAATGCCAATGACTTACTGGACAAAGCAGAAGATCCAGAAAAAATGCTGCAACAAATGGTCTCTGACCTTGAAGTTCAAAAAAGAAAAGCCAAGCAGCAAATGACTGAAGCTTTAGCTTTACAGAAACGGCTGGAGCGTGACACAGAAAAAGAACATAAAGCTGCAGAAAAATGGGAACAAAAAGCTGTTCTTGCAGTTCAAAAAGAAAAAGATGATTTGGCAAAGGAGGCTTTAACACGTAAAAAAGAACACCTTTTTCGTGCTCTGGAATTTGAAAAACAGCTTGAGATGCATCGAAATAATTCGGAAGCCCTCCGGAGCAGTTACCAAACGATGGAAGATAAAATTGATGAAATCAAGCGCAAGAGAAGCCTCTTATCAGTCAAACAAAAACAGGCTGAGGCTCAAGAAAAAATATATCAAACAATAGAAGGTCTTGGCGATACTTCCGGGACAATGGAGACAATTGAACGCGTTGAAGAAAAAGTTGAAAATATGCAAGCCAGGGCAGAAGCTTATCAGGAGATGAGTCAGGATGGAAGCAATGCCGATTTAGAAAGCAGGTTTAAAGAGTTGGAGCATGATTCTACTGATCTGGAAATGGAACTGCTTGAACTGAAAAAACGTGCAGCGTTACCTGCTCCAGAAAATGAAGCTGATATAAACAAAAAATAGATTGCTTTTATCTTTGGAGTAAATCATAATAGGGAGTTTTGATTAGATAAATTTCTATTATTTTTTATAAACAGGTGACATGCCAATAAAAGTTGAAGTCCGTGACGGTAACGTCGGTAGATCCATGATGCAACTCAAGAGGACCTTGATCCGTGAGGGGTTATTTAAAGAAATCAAGAAACGTAAGTTTCATTGCAAGCCTTCTTTGGCTAAAAGACTGAAGCGAGAAGCCGCAGCAAAACAGCGCAACAAAGATCTAAAGCGTGAAATCCGTGCAGCTCTTAAAGCAGACTTTTAGGATTCAGTCAGATATTCCGCAAAAGGGTGTTGATTTATGCCCTCTTCCTGTCTTTTTCAAGTAGCTTCCTCAATAAGCAATTATCAATAAAAGATCCTAATTACTGGAGCCGATCACTGACTGAATCGGCTGATGTATCTTAGTATATTTGCTCTAATACTTTCAAATATCGGCTTCTTGCCAAGTTTTTACTTCCGGATAATCCTGGTGACTTCTCCAGTATCTGGGAACCTTGCCAGTGCTTTTTTAGAAAAAACAGTATTACCATCGACAAGCACTTCAAAATCACCACGTTCTCCAGAAAGTAGTTCAGGATCCACTCCAAATGACTCTTTTAATTCCGCAGCCAAACTGACCGCGCTGGGCTCATAGTTTCAGACCACACAGTAATAAATTTTTATTTTCATATTTATTTATCAGTAAGTATTAAATTAAGTTCTGATTGGGTAAAACACCCAGAGCTATTCAGAATAGAGTCTAAAGATTGACTGTCTTTGGATAAACAATCAAGATCTGGACGAACAAAAAAAAATGGCAATATTTCTCTCTAGCTAATGAGAGATCTCATTAATGAAGCGTGGCCGTCATCACAAGCAGCTTACTTGAAGTTTGGCAAATTAACAGTTGAGAAATGATCTTTTGGCGGTGGACTTATTTTTCTGAGCAGTGTAGAAAAAGAGTTTTCTGTACCTGTTATAATAGCTAAAATAAATGGCAATGGAGATAATACATGAAACATACGGACTAATGAAAAAATGAACATTACCGTTAAAGCAGCCAGAATTAAGCCAGGTTCAAGTGATTGCTCTATCCAGTATAGAGCTAATTGGCCAGCATAACCATCTTGCCAGAACAACTCAGAATCTACAGCTTCTAAGACTCCTGATTTTAACGACAATTGATGAAATATAGAAAGCGCAAAAACAATAACAAAGGCATAATAAGCGCCAGTTAATATGGAAACACGACGTGGTTCATGCAGTATTATTCTCACAAAAAACCACGGCAGAAGCGCAGCTGAGGGGCCAAAAATTTCGAGTAAGGTTCCTCCGGTTAATGCCCCGAGCACTCCTGTCCAGTTTTGTATTCCAGCTACGGGGAGTAGTTGATTAAAAGCAGTTGGATCTCTGAAGTCTGCTGTCAACATGGACAACATCAGTGCTGCACCTAATCCTCCAATTAACAAATAATCTATACGAAGCTTTAACATATTCATGCTTTTGATTGAATTCAACTAGATGTTCCAGGATTTTTCTTAATTGCAGCAGTAACTATTTCTGCTACAGATGGCAAAACATAGTCTGCAATTGATTCTCCCAAAAAAGCCAATTCACGGACAAGAGTTGAGCTGATGGCAAAAAGATCCGGTTTTCCAAATAAGCAAAAAGTTTCAATTTCAGTATCAATACCTTTGTTGCCGACGGCCTGCTGGAATTCTCCTTGAAAGTCATCTAAACTCCGTAATCCCTTTACGATAACCTGTGCTTTCCTTGCTTGCACATAACGAATTGTGGAACCAGTGAAGGCCTCTACAGTTACATTATTCAAGTCGTAATGTTTTACGTATTCAGTCATCATCTGCAGACGGACATCTTCTTTAAACATATAGTGCTTTTCAGTATTCATTGCAGCTGCCCAAAAAACATGGTCAAACTGCTTTGTTGTTCTTAATAAAATATCTGCATGTCCGAAAGTTGGCGGGTTTGCACTGGTAGGGTAAACAGCAATTCTCATTTTATATAATTTCAATATCTGATTTCCAGTTTAAAATTCCTGCGATCATTTCAGCGTCGCAGTTTATCCGTTAATTCATGGAGATAATTTAATGCCCGCAATGGTGTCATTTCATTTAAGTTCAGTTGCTTTAACTCATCCAGAAAAATTGATTCCTCTGGAAACAAAGATAACTGAAGATCTGCAGTTTCGGAGCTATCCCAAACTTCAGATGCGTCACTTGCATTGGTACTTGATTCTTTTTTTTCCTGCATCTCTTCTTTAAGTACAGGCAAATGGTGGACCATTGATGATTCTTCCAACTGTTCCATTACACAAAGTGCACGTTTAACGACACTTTTTGGCAATCCAGCAAGCCTTGCTACCTGTACTCCATAGCTTTTGTCGGCTTCACCGGACACAATTTTCCGTAAAAAAACTATTTGTTCACCTTCCTCCTCAACACGAACACTATAATTTTCAACTGCCTCCAGGTCCTGTGCTAGTGCGGTCAATTCGTGATAATGTGTTGCACACAGTGTCAAGGCACTCAATTTCTGGAGATACTCTACAATTGCCCAGGCAATACTAATTCCGTCAAAAGTGCTTGTTCCACGTCCTATTTCATCCAGAATAATCAAACTACGCTCAGTTGCATTGTTCAAAATTGCAGCGGCTTCATTCATTTCCAGCATAAATGTGCTTTGCCCCAAAGTGAGATTATCAGATGCGCCTACACGGGTAAATATCCTGTCCACCACAGTCAATTCCATGTTGCCTGCAGCCACATAACTACCGCACTGTGCCATCAATACATTTAAGGCAACTTGCCTCATGTAAGTTGATTTTCCCGCCATATTTGGACCTGTAATCAACATAATCCGACATTTGGCTTCCGCTAAGTTTAAATCATTTGGTACGAAGGTTTCACCCAAATCAATTTGCTCAATAACCGGATGTCGGCAGTCTTCCAAGGAGATTTTTCTTGGCGCTTCCAAAGGTTGCAGAATCGGCCGGACATAGTGGTTGTGTTCTGCAACATAGGCCAGTCCTGCCACTGTATCTGCAACAGCAATGTCTCTTGCTGTTTGTTGTACTCGTCGGGTGTTTGAGTTGATTTCAGTTTTCAATTGCTGAAATAACTCATATTCCAGTTCACCGATTCGTTCTTCTGCAGTCAGTATTTTTTCTTCGAATTCTTTGAGCTCTGCTGTAATATAACGCTCAGCATTAACAAGTGTCTGTTTTCGTATATAATGTTCCGGAACAGTAGATTTATGCACATTACTTACTTCAAGGTAGTAACCAAAAACTTTATTGAAATTAATTTTTAAAGAACTGATACCGGTATTTTCACGCTCATTGAGTAGCATCTCATTGAGAAATTGTTTGGAGTTTCTGGAAATATCACGCAGTTCATCCAACTCCGCTGAGACTCCTGCAGCTATAAAACCTCCTTCTCTAAGTTTTACAGAAGGCACCTCAAGTAGACGTTGATTCAGTAGATTCAGTAGATTTTCAAGTGGATCAAAATTTTCTGCAATATTTTTCAGCAATGAAGATTGTAACTCTGCCAAATAGGTAGGAAGTATCTGCAGTGGCACCAGTGACTCACGTAAAGCAACCAGGTCATTCACTCCAGCTACAGGTAGGTTGATCCGCCCCATGATCCGTGGTAAATCCTGAATGGAGTCCAGGCATTCACGAAATTCCTCACAAAGCATAAAATTATTCCGGAATTCTTCTATGCAGTCTAAACGCTCATCGATAGCTTCTGCATCAAGCAGTGGCTGACGGAGCCACTGCCTGAAAAGACGTGCACCCATTGGAGTCCGGGTGTGGTTGAGAATGTGAAAAAGAGTGTTTTTTTTTATTCCTGACTGACTTTCAAATAATTCAAGGTTGGCAACTGTTGCTTCATCCAGGAGCATTGTGTTTTCAAAGGAATGCCTTCGCAGGGCGGTCAAGTGACTCAAATCACATTTTTGAGTTTCCTCTAAATAACGTAGTAAGGCTCCTGCCGCAGAAATTCCATGAGGTAGATCATCTACACCAAATCCTGATAAATTCAATGTTTCAAAATGTTTTTTCAGGTTCCGTTGTGTTGCATCCGGATCAAAATGATATGGATCAATAAAATTAAAAAGACCCGTAGAGAGAAAAACCGACCCATTTTGCGGTTTTGTATCATGCTTAATCTGGTTTACAGCTCCAATATCCCTGTCGCTTTCCTTTCCCAATAATTGCGTCATGCGCTGCACCAATTCTTCCAGAAAGCGTGATTCAGATTCAGAGCGGCTTTGAGTTAAAAGAATTTCCTGTGGGGTAAGTTGTGAGAGGAAATCGTAGAAGCGGTGAGTTTCTTTTAAATCAAATTCTGCCACCTCAAACTCACCCGTAGAAAGGTCAGCAAAGGCGATTCCTAAAGACTGTGAACGCAAAACAACATTGATTGCCAGCAGATAATGGTTGCTGTCCGGATCAATCAACTGGGGCGAAACTGTCGTTCCCGGAGTAACAACACGTACGACATCACGTGTAACCAAGCCCTGTGCTTTTGCTGGATCTTCCATCTGCTCACAAATGGCGACCTTGTAACCCGCAGCAGTCAGTTTGTTCAGATATTGTTCATAAGCCCGAAACGGTACGCCGCACATCGGCAATGAGTTTTTACTTTTTTTGTCTCGCGAAGTCAGGGCAATTTGTAAAACTTTTGCACCAACAATAGCATCATCACCAAACATTTCATAAAAGTCACCCATCCGGTAAAATAAAAGTTTGTCCGGATGATTCCGTTTGATCGCGTTAAACTGGCGCATCATAGGAGTTTCTGCTTGAGGAACTGACATCGATTTTTGATTTAACAGTATTGAAATGTATTGCTTTAGTTTTTGTGTTTTGGCCAGGTTAGCGGAAAAAATTTATGATCCATTGGCACTCCAGCAGGTAATTGTTCAGAAAGTCCCGGAAACTCCGGCGATGTTCTCCATTCACGTGGGGCATGCAGGATATCATCTCCAATCATGCGCACCGAAAAAACACGGCGTAGATCCTCTGCTCCGGCACCTGCGTGAAGAGTGAGCATGTGAAAAGCAACTGCGTCACCAGGTTCCAATTCCCAGCTTAGAACACGGGAATTGTCTGGATCTACCCCAATTTCAGGTGCTTCTTCAAGGCTGCCTTCCGGAAACCACTTGGCCTGTTTTTTGAGGAAAGTTCGCGGCAAATACCATGAATCCCGGTGAGATCCTGCAGCAAACTCCAGTGACCAGGCAAATGGAACAGGATCAACCGGAATCCAGAAACTAATGTTCTGTCTACCTTGGATGTTGTAGTACGGTAGATCCTGATGCCAGGGTGTTCTTTGCAGTGTTCCTTTGTTTTTAACCAGCATATGGTCGTGGAACAAACGTACCTGTTTTGAACACATGAGTTTTGAGGCAACTTCTGCAAGATCACTTTCGAAAATTATTCTCTGGTATGCAGGATTTTCCTGCCAGGTACAAAAATCCTCAAAAAACCAGCCCGGATCACTCTCGTTACTGGCCACCTGTGCTAATTCACTGGGATTAGCGATGTTTAACTCGATTCCATCACGCAAGTCTGCAACCTCATCTGCTGTGAGTATATTTCTGATCAGCACTACACCATCTTTTTCGTAGGCTTTAATCTCAGCTGTAGAGATTGATCTGGACATTGTTGATTTTTGTTATATTCTGGCTTCTGCCAGGGACATCAAGTGTTTGCGGTAGGCAGCTTTACCAGCAGATTCCCAAGTTTTTAATAATGCTGAACCAACAATTGCGATCTCGGCTTTACCTTGCAGTTTGCGCAGATCATCCGGCTCAGATAACCCAAACCCTAAAGCCAGCGGCAAATCAGTGAATTGTCGGCACTGCTGTAAGATATTTCCTGCTGCAAGGTTCAGCTCGGTGTTTTGGCCAGTTACTCCTTTTCGTGCAGCACAATAGATAAATCCACTACCACTGGCACAGATTTTTTGTAAACGTTCTTTAGTATTGGTTGGAGTGCAGATCATAATCGGATTTAGCTCCTGCTTGCGGCAGGATTCAAACAGATCACCATATTCCTCCAGCGGTAAATCCGGAATTATAAAACCAACGGCTCCATTCCGGTTAATATTGTCGCAATAAGTTTCATAGCCCATGCTAAAAGCAGTATTACAATAATTCATCATCAAAATCGGAAAAGCAAACTGTTCACTTGCCCGCTGCATCAAATCAAAATAATCGACCCAGCGTATTCCGTTTCTCAGTGCCTCCTGATTTGCTTTAACAAAAAGAGGGCCATCTGCACTTGGTTCGCTGAATGGCATTTGCAGTTCAACCAGATCGACATCTGCCTCTGCCATCATTTCCAGCATTTCCCAGTTTGCTTCCAACGAAGGATAGCCCACCACTGCATGTGTCATTAAGAGGATTTTACGCTGAGTAAGCCGTTTTTTTAAATATTCTGTCAGATTCATGAAAATAGTGACAATAAGTAGGAGATTTTCAGGATTAAAGTACTTTGTTGTCTTTGTATCTTACTTCCTGTGTGATTTATTTTTTATGGTCTCAGAGCTTTTTGTTCTAAAAATTTCTGCCATTTTTTGTCGCCGATTGCTTCGGCAATATTGAAAATATCTTTGTCTCCACGTCCGGAGAGGTTGATCAACACCTGTGTTCCAGCCGGAATTTGTGGTGCCTCCTCAATTACTGAGGCGAAGGCATGAGCACTCTCCAAAGCAGGAATAATCCCCTCTGTGCGAATGAGTGTTTTTGTTGCAGAAATAACTTCCTCATCTGTGGCAGAGGTAAAGCGAATGCGCTGCTGATCATAAAGATGACTCAGAATTGGGCTGACTCCGATGTAGTCAAGTCCCGCTGCAATAGAGTGCGTATGCTGCATTTGGCCTTCATCATTCTGGAAGAAATAAGTTTTATAACCTTGCGCGACTCCAACAGTTCCTCCGGAAAAACGTGCGGCATGTTCTCCGGAATTGATGCCGTGTCCACCGGCTTCAACACCAATTAGTTCCACCGAATTGTCATCAAGAAAGGGGAGAAAAATTCCGCTTGCGTTGGAACCACCTCCGACGCAGGCATAAATTCTTTCAGGCAGTTTAGAGTTTAACTTTTGCATTTGCTCACGTGACTCCAGGCCTATTATTGACTGAAACCAGGAGACCATTTCCGGAAATGGATGCGGTCCGCAAGTCGTCCCCAGAACATAATGTGTAGTCTCCATACTTTCCGCCCAGTCCCGCATAGCCGCGTTAATGGCATCTTTCAACGTAGCAGTACCTTCGGTGACAGGAATCACAGTCGCACCTAGCTGTTCCATCCAAAAGACATTTGGACGTTGACGTTCTACGTCAACAGAGCCCATGTAAATCGTACATTCGAGTCCCATTCTGGCAGCCATCGTAGCAGTTGCTACACCATGTTGGCCGGCTCCTGTTTCAGCAATTACCCGGTTTTTACCCATGCGCTGAACGAGCAATCCCTGTCCCATCACATTATTTGCTTTATGTGCACCGGTGTGGTTCAAATCTTCGCGTTTACAAAATATCTGAAATTTGCCTCCCAGTGATTTTGCAAAATTATCCAAAGGAGTAATCGGCGTAGGACGACACGAATAATTTTGCATCACATCCACATAACTTTGCCAAAACGTAGGATCTGCTTTTGCTGTAGTGAAAGACGCAATTAATTCGTCAAAAGTGGTGCGCAAGATTTCCGGAATGAACATTCCTCCGTAATCGCCATAATATCCGGAAGCATCTGGGGAAATTGGTTGGGTGGGCATGTTGGACTTTATTGTATCTTTGCAATTTCTGGTTTATGATTCATAGTCTGATGTTACGGACATTTTCACATCTTGTCAATTAACCGTTGATGCAAAAAAAGCTTTCAATTCCAGAAATGGTCATCCAGCAAATTTGGGCTGAACAAGACTTTGCACTGAAAAATCTACGGACTGTTTGCGGTCAGCAGCTTAATATTGAATTTCCCGGCTGGCACAATACTGGAAATGGTCCGGATTTTAAGGAAGTTCGTCTTCAAATAGGAGGTCAAAATTTTTTGGGAGCAGTTGAAATTCACGTACAATCTTCCGGGTGGTATTCGCATCAGCATGAAACCAATCCAGATTACAATGCAGTAGTTTTACACGTTGTCCTCTACCATAACGGATCTCGTAAAATTAAACGGGAAGACCAACGCGAAATACCGGAGTTGGAACTGTCAACCATATTGAACATGCAGCAGTTAAGTTCCGAAAAAGAAGCTAAACTACAACTGAAGAAGCTAAGCGAACTGCCTGGACGTTGCGGAATTGCTGCGTTGGAGCATGGAACAGGTGCGCTAAAAAATATTCTTGGTCATGCTGCAGAACAGCGTATTCAACAAAAAACCGAGCTCCTGCTGAAACGCTGGAACGAGCAGAAGCCTGAGGAATTATTGTTTCAACTGTTGTTCAAATCACTTGGATTTTCACCCTATGCACAGGTATTTGAAGAATTAGCAAAAATGTATCAATTTCGGGAACTGCGTCCATATTTTCGACAATCTCAACGTACAACTCGAACAATGGTACTTTCCCGCTGGTTTGGTGCCTGTGGTCTCTTCTCAAAAAAACTAACCATTGGTGAACCCACAGTACGTCATGAATACCTACAATGGAAAGCAACCTGGGAGATGCTTGGGGAACAATTACAGGTTTCACCGAAGATAGCACGGGCTCATCGTCCGCAAAATTCTCCTGAAAGACGTCTGCTGGGTATGTTTCACCATTTGAATCGTGCAGCAAATGACGGATTACTCAAACACTGGTTGCTAACGTTGAGTAAGTTGGCTGTTTATACTGAGGAGAAACAGTTGCGGAAGGAGGCTTTATCAGCAACAGAAAAATTATTTTTAACACCGGATTGGGAAGTTTGGCAGCAGCAGCTTGTTTTGGGCAAATCAAAAGGAAAATCTGCAGCACAACTGGTTGGAAAAGATCGACAAATTATTATTTGGGCAAATGCGGTGTTGCCGTTTTTTCTGGCTTATGCCAGATATGAAAATGAGCAGCAACTGGAAAAACTTCTTTATCAGTTGTTCATGATTTTACCTGCAGAAGCCTCAAACAATAAAACACGTTTCTTGGAAAAACGCTTATGGTACTCAGAATTAGCAAAAACAGCAAAAATAAAGCTGAATACTTTCGGAAATAGACAGGGGCTGATCCAGCTTCAGCATGATTTTTGCCGAAACTTCCATCAGGGGTGTGTTCGCTGTGAACTTCCGGGACTTTTAGCAGGCTGAAAAAATGCAAATCACACCAATTACACGCCAAAATTTTTCTGCAGTTTTGTGGTTTTGTGCTTCTTTTTTTATATCTGCCTGTACTGCACCAACACTTGCTGAGTTTGAAGTTCAGCGACCTGCCAGGATTTCGATTCCACGTGAAGTTCAAAAAGTGTTTATCCGTGCAGATTTAGTAGTCGATTCCAATGACAAGCTTGGTCTTAAAACACAGTTACTGGAACAGCTTGCTGCAGAACTTAACCGTTTAGGGCGTTTTAAAGTCAGTGTACAGAATACTTTTGACGAAATCCAGTTTGATGCTGAAAAGGAAACGGTTGCCATAATTCAGGGTGAGGTAATCAGCGGTGGTGAAGTTGATAAGGGGCAATTTACAGATCTTGCTACCTGTACGGGAGGAATTGGAGGAAGGATTTCTTCTGTAGGCGCTGCAGCAATTACTGAGCAGGCAATTACTGTTGATAGTTGGAGAGCTTATGTTTGCCGACCGGGTGCTTTTGCCGCAGATGTTACTGAAGTTGCACTTTCTTCAGCTCTTGCTCTGGCAGGATTAAATGAGGTTATTCCACCAAAAAATCAGGTTGTCCGGATTTATAATTATAAAAATTTGTCTCTTTTTGCACAGGCAAATTTTAGTTTTACTATGATTGGCAAAAGGAGGGAAACTCTGGCGATTCGTGCAGACTCTGCCAGTTTTGGGCGCAGTATTAAGGAAAAGGACTCCTACCACAACATCAAAGAAAGTCACTTGATTGCAGTGTCTTTGGGTAGTTTGATCAGCATCAGTAGAATTCCCATTTTTCCTATACCGGTACGCCAGTTGGCCTTAGCCGGACGCAGTAATCCCAAACAACTTTATTATGGACCAAATCGCTTGCCGGTTCCGGGCATTTACGACTTACCACCTGGAGAAAAAAAAGAGGTGATTCAACTGTTGGTCAGGAAAACACTGCAGTCGTTCATTCGTACAATCTCTCCCTATAAAATCATGGTGGGTGCTGAAATAGCATCCGGTGGTAAAGCTGCTGCCGGTAATATGCTTGAAGAGGGTAATGCCAAAAAAGCCCGGCAAATTATCGAGGCGATTCCGGAAATTAAACGGAGTGGGGACGACTGGTATAATTTGGGATTGGCCTATGAAGCAAGTGCAGTCAGTCAGGAAGATTACGAAGATGCCCGTAGATTTTATATTAATGCACTTGAAAAAAGTCCTGAAAAAAGACTATACGCACAAGGTGTGGGACGTACCCGTCGCTATCTTGCTGAGACCAAAACATTGGCAAAACAGCTTCGAAAGTAATAAAAAAAGCCGGATGAAATTAATTAACAACTATCTTATAAATATTATTTTAAAGATTGTTTTAGCTGTTACTCTCTGGTTGTCAGGCTGCGCAACAGCAACTCTCAATATGCTCTCTCCTGCAGAAATCAATACAAAGGATATAAAAAATATTGCAGTTGGCAGTTTTGAGATTGGTCAGATTTTGCTGAAAAATAAAACTGAACGCAATGGTGTTTGGCAAACTCATCCGCTTTTATTGAGTGAGGACCAGGAAAAAACAATCAGCCGAATTGTTCGTGCAAGGGTGATCAATCTCCTGACTGCAACACCATATTTTAAAGTGGTTTTTACAGATGAATTTGAAAAGTTGGAAAATGATGCGGCTCTACAGAAAATGGTTTCAGTGCAAGGCTATAAAACTCAAAATATTGATGCAGTCATCAGCGGAAAACTTTGGCTGGAAATTGAACGTACTGATGGAGTTGACTTGAGTAAAGAAGGTCTGGAATATTTCAGACCAGCACGTTCGCAGCGGAGTTATGGTTTAAATTTAATAGTGGATCAGGTCGTCTGGTGGCCGTACAAATCAATTCGCGGCACATTGGGCCTGGAAATAAAAATGACCCGTCTTCAACCGACTGAGGTTGTTGCATCAACTTTTGAAACTAGAACTTATGCACAGAGAATTGGTGGTCATAAAAGTGAGAGTTTTCAGCAAATTGCCAAAAGCATAACTTCTGCTCTGGCATTTTCAAAAACAAAGTCGGATGACACTCTCGAAAACTCTTCAGAAGTCTTGCCCTCTTTTGAACAAATGATTGCAGATTTAGCTCTTTCTATTGCCAGTAAATTTATTCAAAGGGTTGCAATCACTAATAAAACAGTCAATTATCCCATTGCAAATGGAGGTTTAGTAAATTCTAAAATATTGATTGAAGCAGGTGCTTATGATTTGGCAATTGAGAAGCTGCAACATGTTACTGCGGAAAATCCTGATCCAAATGATCTTTATAATCTTGGACTCTGCTTTGAAGCAATCGGAGATTTTGGGCTTGCTCATACAACTTACAGAGAGGCCTGGCTGGCTGATCCGGAAAACCTGCTTTTTGCCCAGGGACTGGGAAGAATTGAGAGGCAGAAACGTGAAACACCACAGCTACAGAGACAGTTGGAATCCCGCTAAAATGATTCAGGAAAACAATTAACGGCTTTAGCAATTATTATGAGACGAAATCTCTTTCAAAATATCTTTACTGTTGTAACATTTAATCAAAATATTCTTGCTGCAAAACATCTTGCAGTATTGCTGTCAGGTTCGCTGATTATCTATTTACTTTCGGCTTGCGCTCCGCTAGTCAGCTTTCAGGTTGTACGTCCACCAATTCAGCAGGTTGAAAACATCAAGTACATTGAAATTGGTGATTTTCAAATTGTTTCCGGACAAATCAAGCTGACAACTGCAGTTGAGTCTGCACCTAGCAGCAATATTCAAAGTTCTAATAAAACATTACAACCAAGCATTACAAAATTTAATTCAAATCATGAAGATAGCTTTGTAATTGCAGACCTGGTCCGTGCAGCACTGATTCATGAACTTTCGCTTAATTCACAGCATCAACTGCTTAATACAACTGGTGAGGAGGTCATATTTAGCAGTGTAGTTCCCGATGCTGCTGAAGTTGCAGTTCTTACTGCAAAAGTAAAATATTCGGAACATATTTTCCAAGCACAGGAAGAACTTTCGTATTTTACAAGTATAAAAAACAAAGGTGCAACTTTAGAGCAGTCACTACTGGCAAGTGCTGTTTCGATGGGTGCAGAGTCGTCCGGAGCTGGTTTTTTGATACCAACTCCTTATGTGGAGCAGGTAGCGGCACTTGAAGTTGAATTTTCTTTGCTGAGAAAAAATGATGGACGTGATGTAGTAGCACCCCAGAAATTTCATTCTTTCTATATCAGCAAGTGGGGAGGTGATCCTGACACTTCTCATTTGCCGTACAGTGTTAAGAGAAGCATCATTAAAAACTATCAGTTTAATAAAAAAGTATCTGAGCCAGTTATCTCAAGAATTGATCGGGCCGGTTTGTCTTTTAGCAATCCTGCTGAATATTTTGCCAGAGGATTCAACCTCAAACAAAATGTTCAGGTTCCGCAGACTTCTTTGGATATAAAAATTAGCTTGGGCCGACAAGTAACACAAAAGTATGTAAAGCAAATCGTTCCTTTTTATGAAACTGCAGATTTAAAGGTTCAGAATGGTAATCCGGTGGCCGCAACTTTAATCCGTGGAAATGCATATCAAGAGGCTGTTGCATTTTTACAGGGATTGGATATTCGTTCAGCTGAGGACGAGTATAATCTGGGACTGGCTTTTGAAGCCGACGGGCAAATCTCAAGTGCCGGTAAACATTATATTCTTGCATTACAGCAAGACAAAAGTAATCCGGTTTATTCAGAAGCAGTGAAGAGAACTGAGTTGCCCGCAGCTAAGTAG
>JACKQG010000479.1_pt1 | contig 58280 bp, 50 predicted proteins | sample 8237621 | NCBI WGS metagenome assembly JACKQG01 (sample SAMN15677084, study PRJNA649215) | marine metagenome | biome: marine; feature: Black Sea; material: saline water; isolation source: suspended particulate matter (SPM) from the Black Sea western gyre | collected 2013-06-09/2013-06-10 | depth... | reverse complement strand
ACAGCCGCTTTTTGCTGACCCGACAGATTGCGCAGTTCGCTTTTAGATTTTGCCAATTTAACGCCCAAACGAAAAAAGAATCCGCGAATAGCAAAAGTATAGAGCTGTTAATTTTAGTATGTATCAGAAATGTTTAAAATAATGTTTAGGAAGGGCTGCTGTCGACTTCATGCCAGCGACATTTCATGCGCAGTTCCCCGGCTGTGTTGGCGACAATGGCGAGGCAGGATTTAACGCTATCTGGGGGGATCCACACAGCGATACGAATTTCATACTGGTCGTCACCCTCACCGGGCATACTATCGGAATTCAGGCGAACGATATTGGCGTTGAACTGGCCGAAGACTTCACAAAGACGGGCTATCAATCCTGGTCGGTCGCCACCTTGCAAGACAATGCGGTGGGTTATATGAGCCGATTCTGCGTGTATGGGTGAAAGATTGAAATTGGTAACGGTCACGTCGGCGTCGTGCAATTCATCCAGACCCGATAGTTCCTTTTTCAGTTCCTCAAGATCAAGACTGTCTGGTAATTCGCAGACTGCGGTAAATTCGGCACCACCGCCCAGAACGGCGAAGGTGGTATCGCCAAGATTGACGCCCAGATCGTAAAGGAGGCCGGAAATAGCTGAAACAAGGCCGACACGGTCGGGACAGATAATGGAAACGAGGACAATTGTAGGCATGCGTGTATTGCTTTCATTAATATGTCACGAAGTATACTGCTGATGAAATAATAGCCATGATGGGACTGTTTGTCAGTCTTCGTGTGTGATCAAGGAAAAACCGATGTTTCGTTTTGCTTTACTGGTTTTTGTCTGGGGACTGATTTGGGTCGGGCAGGGGGCTGCCCAGCAAGCAGGACAACGGCCAGCACCTGAAAATCAGGTTCAGACACCTGGCGTCGGTGAACAACGTGGCGCGATGATGTTTCGCCACCCCAAACAAGGTTATCTGATTGCCATTCCACCAGGTGCCATTGTCGAGCACCGTGACGAAGTCAGCGGCATCGCCATGAAGTCGCGAAAGGGTTACATGATCACAGTGCAAACGAGTGACGCGAAGACAGGTACGCCGCTTCCCGATTTGATGTCCAGGCTTGAACAGCGCTACCTTGGCAACGGTCGTCCATGGTCTCGCAAACTGGGTGGACAACCATCCAAACTGGCAGGGCTTCCGGCATTTGAAGCATTGTATGAAGGGGCCGGGTCGAGGGTTCGCGTTATCATCACACGAGATAGCAAATTTGATTACGCCTTTATTTTTATTGCGCCCCCCCAGGAATTTGACAAGTTGATAGGTGATTTTAACTGGGTTTTGCAAAGTTTTCGCCCTGCCCATGGTGGCAAGGATGGAAACGTGTCAGTCGCCGCTGGTGATGGCCTTGTTGAAATGATGGCGGGCAAGGTTCAGCATCTGAAAGATGGCGGACTTGGATTTACAATCGACTATCCGTTTTCATGGAGGGTGGAGCAGGGTAGAGGTCAGTTTATCGTCATTAGTGGCAAGAAGGGAACGCCCGCCTATTTCGCCACCATCCATATTCAGAATGTTCAACCACCAGCTGGCGCTGCCAACATAACCCAGGCAACTGAACGGGTTGTTGCAGATTTGAAGCGCCAGCTTAAGGCCGCAGATTCCAGCGTTCGCTTTCCAGGACAAGGCGCTTACCGATACGCAAAAGACGGGCTAACCCTGAATGGTCTTCAGTTTACCGTTGAGTACGAGCGTAATAATCAGAAATACAAGCAATGGACTGTGGTGTTGGCGCGACCGGATAATGGCATCGTTCATGTCTGGTCCTACGCCGCACCGGAAGACCGCTATCAGCGTTACGGCGCGATTGCGGGTCATATGCTTCAGTCGTGGCAAATTATTCCCGGTAATTAGGGTCCCTTTTTTGTCTATTTAAAGATATGATGGAGAAGTAATAAAAACAAATACCGGGGAGAGCGAGAATGTCAGACAGAGTTCTTGAGCGGAAAGTCTTTCAGGCGGGTGACAAGATTTTCAAGGAAGGCGAGGATGGCAACCTTGCCTTCGTCCTGCAGTCGGGTGAAGTCGAGATCGTCAAAAATGCCGGAGAAGAACACGAACTTGTTCTGGCCACGGTCGGTCAGGGCGGCATCATTGGCGAAATGGCCCTGCTCGACAACAGCAATCGCATGGCCACGGCCCGGGCTTCTCAAGGCGGTGCCGCCATTGTTATCAGCCGCCAGATGTTTGAGGCAAAAATGAAGAAAGCAGATCCTTTCCTGCGTGGACTGCTTAATATTCTCGCCGATCATGTCAGGCGGATGTCCAAAGCCAAGGCAGAGAGTATAAAACCGGCAGCCCCTGCAGAGGGCGACGGGTAACGCCAGCTTTTCTGGTTCAGGAAGGATGAAACCCGATGTTCGAAGGGTTTGAGCGCGCGCGCATCAAGACCGATGGTGCCGAGATCAATTTGCAAAAAGGCGGTAACGGGCCGCCTTTATTGCTTCTGCACGGTTACCCTCAGACCCATGTCATGTGGCACAAGATTGCCCACAGGCTGGCAGAAGATTTCAGCGTCGTCATACCCGACCTGCGCGGATATGGCGACAGTTCCAAACCCCCCGGCGGTGACGCCCATGAGGGGTATTCAAAACGGGCAATGGCGGGCGATCAGGTTCAGGTCATGGAAAGTTTGGGGTATGAGAAATTTTTTGTTGCCGGTCATGATCGCGGCGGTCGGGTAACCCACCGCATGGCCCTGGATCATCCAGAAAAAATCTTAAAGGCATCGGTCCTTGATATCGTCCCAACTCATAAAATTTTCACCACCGTCAATCAGAAGGTCGCCAGTGGTTACTATCACTGGTTCTTTCTGATCCAGCCAGGTGGATTGCCCGAACGGTTAATCGGCAATGACCCGGAATTCTATTTACGTCAGAAACTTGGTCACTGGAGCGCTTCCACGAGCGGCTTTACAGATGAAGCCATGGCCGAATACATTCGCTGTTACTCCATGCCTGAAACCATTCATGCTTCGTGTGAGGATTACCGGGCGGCGGCGAGCATAGATATGGTCCACGACGAGGCCGATATGGACAAGTTGGTGGAATGCCCGTTATTGGTTCTGTGGGGCAAGAACGGGCTTATGGACAGCAGTTACGATGTTCTGGAAACCTGGCATGAACGGGCCCGGGATGCCCATGGTCAAGCGATCAACTGCGGCCACTTTCTTGCTGAAGAAAATCCCGATGAGACCTTCCGCGCCCTGTTTGATTTTTTTAAACAGTGAGTTGCTTTCCCCTGTCCTTTGGTGGATGGTGTCGCGATGAATGAAACAAGCGACAACATGGATGATCCAACAGGTGATGAAACACCGGGAAAGCCCGTTAAAATAAGTTTTACGGGGCGGCTGCGGGCCTATTTTCTGGCCGGTGTCCTGATTACGGCGCCAATCTCGATCACATTTTATCTGGCCTGGCTGTTTATCAACTTTGTCGATAGCAAAGTGACGCCGCTGATTCCGCTGAAATACAGCCCGGAAACGTATCTGCCGTTTGGTACCCCGGGGCTGGGACTTGTCGTTGTTTTCGTTGTTTTAACCCTGATTGGCGCATTAACGGCCGGCTTTGTCGGTCGCCTGTATCTGCGCACAAGCGAGCGGTTGCTCAATCGAATGCCGGTGATCCGCGGTTTTTACAGTGCCATTAAACAGATTTTGGAAACGGTGCTGGCCCAACAGTCGAATGCCTTTCGCGAGGCGGTTCTGGTTGAATACCCAAGGCGTGGCATGTGGGCCATTGCTTTCATTACCGGGCGCACCAAAGGTGAAGTGCAAAACCTTACCAAGGAAGAATGTATCAACATTTTCCTGCCGACGACGCCCAACCCGACCTCCGGGTTTTTATTGTTCGTGCCAAAGAAGGAATTGGTGCCCCTGTCCATGAGCGTTGAAGAAGCGCTCAAAATGGTTATTTCCGGCGGCATCGTCACCCCGCCGGACCACCGTCCGGCAGCGGAACAGGCCGTACCACAAGTATCTGCCGCAACGTATGAAGAGATGGACGTGCTGCGCGAGGCCCAGCGCACCCCCATACTGGTAACAAAAGACAAATCCTAGTCAGCAAGCCCCGCCGATGCCAACAGGGCGGCGTTACCGCCAGAGGCTGTGGTGTCGATACAAAGGGCGCGCTCGATCAGCATCTGACGCCAGTCCGACAGATCATCAATCAGCGGCAAAATGGCTCCCGGTCGTGCTGCCAGGAATCCTCTGATGGCGCGGTGGGTTTCAGCGTCTCCCTCAAAGACAACACCGGCCAGGTCTGGTGTGGTTTCGATGTCCTCAAGCGTTAGTTTGTCAACGATTCCAAGTAGGCCCGTCGGCAATTTCGCACAAAACCGTTCCGCCTCATCATCTTTAGGAACGATAACCGCGTTACCAAGCAGCAAGGCCAGTGCGGCTTGCGTGATTCCCCCTAAGCAAACGAAGACCCCACGGCCATGCATGGTCAGGCGGTTGCTTTCCCCGGTCGGTCCCGGAAGATCGATGGCCTTGGCAGAAAAATCTGGAACGCTCGATATGATATTCAGGATGGAGTCGCGAACCGGTACGGAACAGGCTTCTGCGGCAGTTTTGATAATGGCCGTTCGATCAGATAATTGATCCCACGCTCGGTGTGCCGCAAGCGCTGCCGGGGTGAGCCGGGAGAGCTCACCGCTTTCGCCTGAAGACGAAAGGCTGTTTGCGCTGCCATCTGCATGACGCCCATCCTTTTTCGTGAAGCGGGCCAGATAATTCGGACCGCCAGCCTTCGGTCCGGTTCCCGACAGGCCTTCACCGCCGAAAGGTTGAACACCAACGGAGGCTCCGATCTGGTTGCGATTGACGTAGATGTTACCAACCCTGGCCTTGTCGCAAATGTCCTGTACCCGATTATCGACCCTGGTATGAATGCCCATGGTCAGCCCGTACCCCCGGGCATTGATGGCCTCGACCAGTTCGTCGATGTCTTCGGCCTCGAAGGTGACGACGTGAAGCACCGGACCAAAAATCTCATGCTCTAATTCCGCGATACTGTCTAAGCGGTAAGCAGCGGGATTGACATAATACCCGGTACTTTCCGAATGCTTAATTTTTCGGATCAGGCGACCCTGCAATTCCATTTTCTGGCAATGGGCGTCGATAATACCCTGGGCTTCGCTGTCGATGACGGGTCCGACATCGGTTTTCAGGTTCCACGGATCGCCAATGCAAAGTTCATCCATGGCACCTTCCAGCAAAGTCAAAAGACCTTCGGCAATGTCTGACTGAACAAACAACACGCGAAGGGCAGAGCACCGTTGTCCGGCGCTTTGGAAGGCGGCGGTGACGATGTCGCGTACCGCTTGTTCGGGCAGGGCGCTTGAATCGACGATCATCGCGTTCAGGCCGCCGGTTTCAGCAATCAGCGGCGCTCGTGGATTGCCTTTGCTGGCCATGGTCGCGTTGATAAGGCGTGCGGTATCGGTGGATCCGGTAAAGCAGACGCCACTGACGCGCGGGTCGGCGGCCAGCACCCCGCCGACGCTGGGCCCGTCACCGGGCAAAAGGTGCAGGACATCACCGGGAATACCGGCCTGATGCATAAGCTGAATGGCGCGGGTGGCGATCAGGGGGGTTTGTTCAGCCGGTTTGGCGATCACCGCATTGCCACTGACCAGGGCGGCGACGATCTGGCCGGTAAAAATAGCCAGCGGGAAATTCCATGGTGAAATGCACAAGAAGACCCCGCGGCCCTGGCGTTGCTGGTCGCTCAATCCGGCTTCGGCGGCGTAGTAACGGCAAAAGTCAACGGCTTCACGCAGCTCGCCGACACAATCGCCAAGTGTCTTGCCGGCTTCGCGGGCGGTCATGGCCATCAGTTCAACAGCATTTTCCTCGTAAAGATCGGCAAGGCGCAAAAGACAACCGGCGCGCTCTTTCACAGGTAAAGAGCGCCAGCTTTCGACAGCGCCCGTGGCCCTTGTCAAAGCATCCTCTATATGGACCGCCGATGCTTGCGTGACCTGACCAACCAGATCATCGGGATTGGCAGGGTTCAGGACCGGTTGACTGTCACCCGACTGCATCACCCCACCGATCAGCGGGGCGGCGCTCCAGGTTTGTTCCTTGAAAGTGTCACGACCCTCTTGCAATGCGGCCAGTTCAAGCGGGTCGGCCAAATTCCAGCCGTGCGAATTTTTCCGGCTTGATCCGAACAGGTCGGCCGGTAAGGGGATGTGCGGGTTGGCAATGCTGTCCAGTTTTTCGGCTTGCCCGACCGGATCGCTGACCAGATCGTTTGAGGCGACGCTTTCATCGAGGACCTGATTGACAAACGACGAATTGGCGCCGTTTTCCAAAAGCCGGCGAACCAGATAGGCAAGCAAGTCTTCGTGCACGCCAACGGGTGCATAAATCCGGCAGCGCCGTCCGTGGTCCTGTCTGAGTATTTCAAACAGGCTTTCGCCCATGCCGTGGAGGCGCTGAAATTCGAAATCCTGGAAATCACCGGCCATTTCCAGAACAGTCGCAACCGTATGAGCGTTGTGGGTGGCGAATTGCGGATAGATTCGGTCCGCATGTTCAAACAGGCGACGGGCGCAGCCCATGTAGGAAATATCTGTCGAGACCTTGCGGGTAAAGACAGGATATCCGGCCAGTCCCTGTTCCTGCGCAATCTTGATTTCACTGTCCCAATAAGCGCCCTTGACCAGTCGCACCATGATCCGCCTGTCGAGACGGGTCGCCAAATCGGCGAGCCAGTCGATGACGGCAAGGGCGCGCGGCATATAGGACTGGACGACGACACCAAAGCCGTCCCATCCCTTCAAATCAGGATTGCCGAGCACGCCTTCGAAAATGTCGAGTGACAAATCCAGTCGGTCGGCTTCTTCGGCATCAATGTTGAAACCCATGTTGGCGTTTTTGGCAAGCAAGGCGAGACTGGTGGTGCGGGATGTCAGTTCTTCGACCGCCCGCTCCCGTTGGCTGAATTCATAGCGCGGATGAAGGGCCGATAGCTTGACCGAAATTCCGGGATTGAGGTGAGGGTCTGCGTCAGTGCAGTGTTTGGCCAGTGCCGTGATGGCGCTGGAATAACTCAGGAAATAACGCCGTGCGTCAATTGCACAGTGGGCGGCTTCGCCCAGCATGTCGTAGGAATGGGTGTAGCCCTTGGCCTCGTTGCCGCCAGAGCGTTTAACCGCTTCACCAATATCGCGTCCCAATACAAACTGATGCCCCAGCACCCGCATGGACTGACCAACAGCGTTGCGGACCACAGGGTCGCCAATGCGCTTGATCATGGCCCTCACGGTACCGGCAATATCAAGTTGCTCGGCATCTTCGGGTGCGATCACTTTACCCGTCAGCATCAATGCCCAGGTTGAAGCATTGACCAGGGGTGATCCGGATTGGCCCAGGTGTTTGCCCCAATTTGCGGGGGCGATCTTATCCTGAATCAAGGCGTCCATGGTCAGGTTGTCGGGAACCCTGAGCAGCGCTTCGGCGAGACACATCAGGGCGACGCCCTCATCGGTGCTCAACCCGTATTCGGCCAGAAACGTCTCCATCATGCCGGGTTGTTTGTCATGGCGTAATTTGTCGACAAGAACGGTCGCCGCCTGCTCAATGCGCTGGCGCGCCGCCGGGTCGAGTTTCATCGCCTGGGTCAGGTGTTCAACGGCTTCGGTCTCGTCACAAATATAGGCGGCACGGGTCGCGGCGCGCAGTTTCAGGTGGTCATCCGACATCGGGCATCATCCGTCAATAATCCTGGCGTGTGTGTCCTCACAGTGCCTCAAAACGTGAAGATTATGTGACTTTTTTTGACTATGTGTGTGCGTGAATCGTCTATATAAAGGCAAAAATAATGACGTATGGACTGCTTAAGTGGGGACTGGATAGTATAATGGATAAGATCGACAGGAAAATCCTGCAAAATTTACAGGATGATGCGCGCATCACCATGACAAAACTCTCGCAAATTGTGGGCTTAAGCAAAACACCCTGTCTTGAGCGGGTGCGTCGTTTGGAATCCAGCGGCGTCATTTGCGGCTACCACGCCCGGCTTGATCCTGAAAAACTGGACGCCGGTCATGTGTCGTTTGTTCAGGTGACGCTGGACGACACCACCAGCCAGGCACTGGACGAGTTCAACGCCGCCGTTGGCAAACTTCCAGCCGTCCAGGCCTGTCACATGATCGCCGGTGGCTTTGATTATCTGCTTAAGGTGCGCACCGACAACATTGGATCGTACCGCCATGTCCTTGGCGAAGGCATCGCCAAGCTGCCGCACGTCCAGCAAACCAGCACCTTTGTTGTTATGGAAACAGTCATCGACAGCATGGCCGTGCCGGTACCTTAACCCGAACGCAAATAACGCACGGCGGCGTCGCGCTCGAACAGGTAGAGCAGGGTACGGAGCGCCTTGCCGCGCGGGGTTTCCAGGTCCGGGTCCTTGTTGAGGATCAGCTTGGCGTCATCTCTTGCCGTTGCCAGCAAATCCGCATGGTCGGCGAGGTCGGCAAGGCGGAAGTCGGGCAAGCCGCTTTGGCGGGTTCCCAGCAGTTCCCCGGCGCCGCGCAGTTCAAGGTCTTTTTCGGCGATAACAAAGCCATCATCGGTCTCGTTCATGGTTTGCAGACGATCATGGGCGGTTTGTGTCAGGGGTTCCTGAAAGACCAGCAGACAATTCGAGCTTTCAGCCCCCCGACCGATACGCCCCCGCAGCTGGTGCAACTGGGCCAGCCCAAAGCGTTCGGCATGTTCGATGACCATCACCGTTGCTTCGGCAACATCGACGCCCACTTCAATGACTGTTGTGGCGACGAGAACGCTAATCTCGCCTGCCGCGAAGGCGGCCATGGCCTTGTCCTTTTCAGGCCCTTTCATGCGCCCGTGGACAAGGCCAACCTTTTCCCCGAAGACCTGCGCCAGGGCCCGGTGGCGGTCTTCGGCGGCGGCGACGTCGAGAACGTCAGATTCCTCGACAAGCGGGCAGACCCAATAGGCGCGTCCACCTTCATCCACACGTCGCTTAACCGCACCGACGACGTCGTCCAGTCGGCTTAGAGAGACAGTGGTTGTTTTTATGGGCTGCCGACCGACCGGTTTTTCGTGCAACTGCGAGACATCCATATCGCCGTAAGCGGTCAACATCAAGGTCCTGGGGATCGGTGTCGCCGTCATCACCAGCACGTTGACGGCCTGACCCTTGGCGGCCAGTGTCAGGCGTTGATGGACGCCAAACCGGTGTTGTTCATCAATCACCGCCAGGCTCAAATCAGCAAAGGCGACATCGTCCTGAAACAGCGCGTGGGTACCAATGGCGATATGGGTTTGCCCACTTTCCAGTCCTTCCAGAATGGCTTTTCGGTTTTTGCCTTTTTCGCGTCCGGTTAAAAGTTTGACCTCAATTCCGGCGGCTTCGGCCAGCGCTTCGATGGTCGCCAGATGCTGGCGCGCCAGAATTTCCGTTGGCGCCATCAAAACGGCCTGTGTTCCGGCCTCGACAGCGGCCAGCATGGCAAGCAGGGCGACAATCGTCTTGCCACTGCCGACATCGCCTTGCAGCAGCCGTAACATGCGGGTGTCTGAGGCCATATCGTCGCTGATTTCAACCAGCGAGGTTTTTTGTGACGGGGTCAGGCTGAAGGGTAGGGCAGCCAGCACTTTATCCTGCAGGCTGTTATCGCCGCGGATGCCACGCCCAGCAGTTTTGTGCATGTGAAGACGCATCAACGACAAGGCCAACTGGTTAGCCAGCAACTCATCATAGGCGAGGCGCTTGCGGGCCGGGCAGGTGGGGTCGAGATCGTACTCGCTTTGCGGGTTGTGCGCTTCGATCAGGCACTGGTTCCATGATTTCCAGTCGTTTTTGTTTAAGAATGCCTGATCCTGCCATTCCGCCAGTTCCGGCACCCGTTCCAGCGCCCCGGCCATGGCCTTGCCGAAAACTTTCAGGGAAACCCCGGCGGTCAAGGGATAAACCGGTTCAACGGATTTCAGCTTGTCAATTTCAGCCACCGTGCCGATCCGGTCTGGATGGGTCATCTGCAATTCCTTGCCAAAGCGCTCCAGCGTCCCACTGACCACGCGGGTTTCGCCTTCCGGCAGGGTTTTGCTCAGGTAATCGTCGTGGGCATGGAAGAAAACCAGCACCAGAGTTCCCGTGTCATCCGACGTGATAATCTTGTAGGGAAGGCGTTTGTTGGCGGGTTTTATGTGTTTATCGATGGTGACGGTGAGGGTAGCGACCCTTCCTGTGATGGCGTCAGCAACGGTGGGCGCGTAACGACGATCAATAAGGCCCGTTGGCAAATGCCAGTAAAGATCGACAATGCGCGGCCCGCTTAGGGTTTCCAGCGACGTTGCGATGCGCGGACCAATTCCCTTCAGGCTGGTCACCGGTTCAAATGGAGGATAAAGAATTTCAGGGCGCATAATACCAAGTTATACTAATAATGACTCATAGAGACGGTTTCACAAGACTTTTGGCTAGGAGCGTGCGGCGCGGTGATGCGGTGTATTTCAAAACGTGCGCGAGGCCGTCCAAAAATCTTGCAAAACCGCCGTTTCGGTCCCTTATGCAGCCCGTCGGAGAGCGTCGGAAAACCTTGACGATGTACCTCATCGACTGCGGCTTTCCTCCTGCCCGACGGGCTGCATAAGCGATCTCTATGGGTCATTATTAGTACAATTTGGTATTAGTGACATCCGGGTTTTAAACGACTATACCCTACCCGGAATTGAACGGAGGCCAAAAAGTGGACCCCAGGCGCAAACAGTTACTGTTCCGCAGTCATCACTGTGGCATGAAGGAAAATGACATCCTGCTGGGTCGTTTTAGCGACCGCTATATTACTGAACTGAGCGATCAGCAACTCGATGATCTGGACAATCTGATGCAGCAGAGTGACATTGATGTGATGAACTGGATTATCGGCAAAGCGCCGCTGCCTGAGGCTTTCGATACTGACCTGATGTCCTTGATTCAAAGATTCAACAAAACGGCGTAAGTGGTTGCAAAAGATTCAAAAAATTCTCTCCGCGCCCGGCGTCGTTAATGTTTCTGGCGCACCCGGTGGCTATGACGCCCTGATTCTTGCCAAGGTTATTGGCAAGGGTGTGAATACCGGTGTTTTCGTCGCCCGTGATGATATCAATTTGGTCCGTATGACAGAGGCTCTGGCCTTCTTCGCCCCGCAAGTCGAACGGCTGGAATTTCCGGCCTGGGATTGTCTGCCCTACGACAGGGCCTCGCCCAACAGCGCCCTCGTTGGTCAGCGCATTGATACCCTGACCCGGCTTTTGCAACCGGCAACCGGTCCGCGCGCCTTGTTGACCACGGTTTCAGCCCTTTTGCAGCGGGTTGTGCCGCGCCAGGCCTTTGCCGGGGCGACATTGAGCGCCAGCGCTGGTGAGCGTCTTGAACCTGACGCCCTGGTCGCTTTCCTTGTCGCCAACGGTTATGGACGCGCTGAAACGGTCATGGAGGCGGGTGAATTCGCCATTCGCGGCGGCATTGTTGATGTTTATCCGTCCGGTGCTGAACAGGGCTTGCGCCTTGATTTCTTTGGTGATGAACTCGACAGCATTCGCACCTTTGACCCCATCGACCAGCGCACAATCGGCAAGCAAGAGCAGTTTGTCATAAGGCCGATCAGCGAGGTTCCTTTAAGCGAGGCGGCACAATCGCGCTTTCGTTCGGGATACCGGGCGCTTTTCGGCAGTGCCGGCAGTGATGATCCCTTGTATGAGGCGGTTTCCGCCGGGCATCGTCATATCGGTATGGAACACTGGCTGCCGCTATTCCACGAGAAGATGGAAACCCTGCTGGATTACGCGCCCGGGGCACCGGTGTTGCTTGATTATCAATGGCAGCAGGCGCTTGACGCCCGCCTTGACCTGATCGCCGAATACTTCATTGCCCGCAAAACCATCGCCGATGGCAAGTCCGGCGACGGTGTTCCTTACCTGCCAATACCCCCCGACACACTGTTTCTTGATGCCGGCAGCTGGGACCAGCAGCTGGCGGACCATCCTGTCGGTCATTTGTCGCCCTTTGCCGCTCCTGAAGGCGAGGGCGAACAGGGGGGCCAGCGGGTCCATATGAACTGCAAGCAAGGCCGCGACTTCGCCGATGCCCGTTTAAGCCAGGAACTTAACGTTTTTGACGTTTTGGCGGGTCACCTGGCCGAACAGCAAAAGCTGGGACGCCGGGTTTTGCTGGCCGGTTATACGCGCGGCTCGCTGGAACGGCTTGAAACGGTGATGCGAGAACACGGTATCAGCGGCCTTGCCCGGGTTGATGACTGGGATCAGGTCCAGGCCTTGAGTACAAAGGCCGTGGCCCTTGGGGTGCTTGGCATCGAACGTGGTTTCGTTACCGATGATCTGTGTCTTATCGGTGAGCAGGATATTCTTGGTGATCGTTTAAGCCACGCCGCCAAACGTAAAATCAGGCCGGAAAACTTTATCGCCGAAGCCTCCAGCCTGCATGCCGGTGATCTTGTCGTCCATGTTGAGCACGGCATCGCCCAGTATGACGGGCTTGAGGCCATCGATGTTTCCGGTGCCCCCCATGATTGCCTGCGTCTGCTCTATGACGGCGGCGACAAGCTGTTCCTGCCTGTCGAAAATATCGAGTTGATCTCGCGCTATGGCTCCGAGCAGGCCGGTGGCCAGCTTGACAGGCTCGGCGGCGCCGGTTGGCAGGCCCGCAAGGCGCGCATGAAAGAGCGCATCAAGGGGATGGCCGAAGAACTGATAAAAGTCGCCGCCGCCCGCACCCTGCAACCGGGAGCCCGTATCAATGCAGAGGAAGGTTCTTACGATGAATTCGCGGCCCGTTTCCCCTACGATGAAACCGACGACCAGAGCGGCGCTATCGAGGATGTTCTTGAGGATTTATCGGGTGGGCGTTCTGCCGACAGGCTAATCTGCGGCGATGTCGGTTTCGGCAAGACAGAAGTCGCCCTGCGCGCCGCCTTCGTTACCGCCATGAGTGGCAAGCAGGTCGCGGTGGTTGTGCCGACAACCTTGTTGTGTCGCCAGCATTTCCAGACCTTCCAGGAACGCTTCAAGGATTTCCCCGTCCATGTCGAACAGATCTCCCGTATGGTCAGCCAGAGCAAGGTCAAGGACGTCAAGGATGGCATGAAGGCGGGCCGCGTCGATATCGTCATCGGCACTCATGCGCTGCTGGCCCAGGATGTTGGTTTCAGGGATTTGGGATTGCTGATCGTCGATGAGGAGCAGCATTTCGGCGTTAACCATAAGGAACAACTGAAAAAACTGAAAGCCGACGTTCACGTCCTGACCCTGACGGCGACGCCGATCCCGCGAACCCTGCAACTGGCCCTGACCGGGGTTAAGGAAATGAGCATCATCGCCACACCGCCGGTTGACCGGCTGGCTGTCCGCACTTTCGTGCTGCCCTTTGACCCGGTGGTTGTACGCGAGGCGATCCTGCGTGAACGCTTCCGCGGGGGTCAGACTTTCTATGTGTGCCCGCGGGTTGCCGACATGGGGCCGCTCGCCAAGCGCCTTAAGGAACTGGTACCCGAAGTAAAAATGATCCAGGCCCACGGTCAGATGACGGCGAATGATCTGGAAGACTCGATCAGCGCCTTTTATGACGGCAAGTATGATGTTCTGCTGTCGACCAATATCATCGAATCCGGCATCGACATGCCGCATGTCAACACCATGATCATTCACCGTGCCGATATGTTCGGTCTGGCACAGCTATACCAGTTGCGTGGCCGGGTCGGGCGCTCGAAAATCCGCGCCTATGCTTACCTGACATTGCCGGAGCGCAAAAAACTGACGGTGGCGGCGGAAAAACGCCTGGAAGTCATGCAGACCCTGGATAATCTGGGGGCCGGGTTCTCGCTGGCCAGTCACGATCTGGATATTCGCGGGGCCGGAAATCTGCTTGGCGATGAACAGTCCGGGCATATTCGTGAAGTCGGTATCGAGCTTTACCAGCAAATGCTTGAGGAAGCCGTTGCCGCCGCCCGCGGCCTTGACGCTGGCGCTGGCGCTGACGCCGAATGGAGCCCGCAGATCGGCATTGGTTCGCCGGTGTTGATACCCGAAGCGTATGTCGCCGACCTGAACGTCCGCATGGAGCTTTACCGGCGTCTCTCAAGGCTGCTCGAGGCGGACGAAATAGAAGCCTTCGCCGCCGAACTGATCGACCGTTTTGGTTCGCTTCCGGGCGAGGTCGAAAATCTGCTCGACATCGTCGCGGTCAAGCAACTGAGCAAGCGGGCAGGGGTCGATAAGGTCGACGCCGGGCCCAAGGGCGCGGTCATATCGTTCCGCAACAACGAATTCGCCAATCCGGGCGGGCTGGTTGCCTTCATCAGTGATCAGGTCGGCACCGCAAAACTGCGCCCCGATCACAAGCTGGTTTTCATGCGCGCCTGGGAAAGCCCGAAAGACCGCCTCGCCGGTGTCCGCCTGTTAATGCGTGACATTGCCAAAGTGGCTGAGGCCGAAGGGATATGAGCAAGCAGATAATCTATGACCGGATCGCCAGGCTCTATGACATCCTCGACCTGCCTTTCGAGCATTTTCGCTACAGGCCGGTTCGCATGGAAATGTTTGATGGGCTGACAGGCGACTTGCTTGACGCTGGGGTCGGCACTGGCCGCAATTTCGCCTACTACCCAAAAGACTGCACAGTCACTGGCATTGACTTAAGCCCGTCGATGCTGGGCCGCGCCCGCAGTCGCAAGGCAAGGCTCGGGACCGCAGTCGAGCTTTTCGAGATGAATGTCCTGGAGATGGATTTCCCGGACGACAGCTTCGATTCCATTGTCTCGACCTTTCTTTTTTGTGTACTCGATAACCAACACCAGCAGGCGGCGCTTGAACAATTGCGCAGGGTCTGCCGCCCGGATGGCACCATCCATATTTTGGAGTACGCTATATCAAAAAATCCGTGGCGGGCTTTTATCATGAAGCTGTGGGCCCCCTGGGTGCGTTACGCCTACGGCGCAGAATTTGACCGCAACACAGAGCAATACCTGGACGTCGCCGGGCTGGAACTGGTGGAAAAACAATTTCTCTACAAGGACATCATCAAGTTGCTGACGGTGCGGCCTGCTTAATCCTCATCCGCCGCCATTGCGGCGTCGAGCATTCTGGACAGGACGTTGTGGTCCTGGGCCCCTGAGATGATCATGTTCTTATTGAAGACGTAGGAGGGGACGCCGTTAATCCCCAGGCGGTGGGCGTTGGCGTTGGCGTCGTAGATGTCGGCGATGCCGTCGTCGCTTTCCAAATGGACGCCAAAGGCGTCAGCGTCCAACCCTATATTGTTGACGATGGTGGTCAGGACATCAGGCTCGCCGATATTCAGGCCCTCGACGAAATAAGCCTTGAACAGGGCTTCGACAGCGGTTTCGGCCTTGTTTTCAAGACCCGCGAAACGGACCAGCCTGTGAGCGTCAATGCTGTTGGGGGTGTGACGGATGGTGTCGAAATTAAAGCCGATCTCGACGGACAGGCCGACATCGGCAATGGCCCCGTAAACACGCCGGACGCGGCTTTCCGAGCCAAATTTTCCGGCCAGATAGACGTTTCGCTCGATGCCACCTGATGGCAGTTCCGGGTTGAGCAGGAAGGGTTGCCAATTGATCAACGGCATCGTGCCGCCGCGTTCGGCCAGCATTTGTTCAAGTCGGCGCTTGCCAATGTAACACCAGGGACAGATAACGTCGAAAAGGAAATCAATCTGCATGGGATTATTCCAGGTTGGCGCGGGCTCTGTCGATCAGGGCGTCAATGGTATCGCCTTTTTCGATTCCAGCGATACCGTATTCAACGGAAATACTGACCGGCTGATAAACCTCGCACAGGGCAAAATCCGTATAGGCCAGGACCCCGGCGATACGGTTCATGACGAAGCGGGCTTCTTCAACAGGGGTATCGGGCAGGGCTATGCAGAAATCGTGGCCGGTGTAGTGGGCGACCATGTCCTCGACACGGACCATGGCGTTGATCCACTGGGGAAGCTGTTTTAGAAGATGCTCACTGGCAGCTTCGCCGAACTGATCCTTGACGCCCGGCGCATCGGGGAACGAGAAGAAGACCAATGTTAAATGCTTGTCCCTGATGCGTGCCGCCGCGACCAGGGATTCCAGATGGCCGCGCATGTATTCAAATGTATAGGCACCGGTGCGGGGATCAGTTGTTTCAGGCGTTTTGGTGTCAAGCATCGCCTGACGAATCTGCCAACGGCTTTGTTGACGACGCCCAAGGATGCATAAAGCCGAAGAAAGCTCACCGTCCTCGGCCCTTCTTGAGAGCACTCTTGTCGCGCCGCCTTGCATGGCGGTGTTTGTGTCGATGCCGCCTTCGTGAGGGTTAATCAGCACCACCGGCATATTGTACAGCCTTGGGCTCAAACGGATTTGGTTACACAGGTCCAGGGCCTGTTCGGGGCTCATGGTTGAGCCGATCTCGTCGACAGCCAGAAAACAGGCATCGAAGAATGGTTTGGAACTCAACAAAAGATTGGCGGTGAAGGCGTTAGGAGTCGTCGTGATGGCGCATTGGTCGCCTATGGTTTTTTTCAATGCCTCGACCTCGCCAAGATCACGGCCGATTTGCAATAGTTCGAGTTTTGGCTGGTCCGATAAAGAGGCCAGTGGTTCGATGCTGGAACCGAAACGCTTTGTCAGTGCCGTCCGCTCTGTCAACTCGCGGCGCATGGTGGCGAGACGCAGCAGCGGTATCAGGCGCGGGCGCATGTCCTCGAAAGTGGCGGGTTCAGTGAAAATATCATCGACACCTGCCTCGACAGCCTGGCTAAATTGTTCATCTGAACCATCGGCCCCGAAAACAATCACTGGCATACCGCCGAAATCAGGATTGGCGACCACCTTGGCCGCCAGGTCCATACCCCCAAGATCGTCTGACGTCAGGTCAATCAGGGCCAGATCGGGTTGGCCGATGCGGGCCTCTTCGAGCAAGCCTGTTGCACTGGTGCAGCGGGTCGCCTGAAAGTCATTATCGGACAGGCGCGCAGCCAGGTCGTCAAGACGCGAACCGCTACTGCCTGCAATCAGAACATTGGCTAGTCGGCTCACGGTTTGGCACATCCGATGATATGAGTTGGAAGCGAAGCGCGCCCCTGCGCACCGTTGACATGATCATTATGGAGAATCAGGGCGTTAAATTCAATTTATTAGAAAGTACTACCGTTATGGTAATTTATGCTCTGCGGGACTGATATTTTATCCTGTAAAAACAACAAGTTATACTGGCACGTACTCTTTTGCTGTTGTTTCATCACCGGGCGCGCTACTGTTCGCAGGTGCAATATTGCATGTGCAACAATTTCGTCGAACAAGGCCTCCTGAATGCTCTACCATGCCTATGAATTGACTCACGCGACCCTGGCACCGCTAAAGGCGCTTTCCGAACTGGGCCAGAAGATTAATTCCTCTATCTACAACCCGGTTGCCTATACGCCCCTGGGACGTTCGATGGCGGCATCTTTTGAAGTCTTCAATCGTATGACCCGCCGTTACGGCAAACCGACTTGGGATATCGAAACGACGACAGTCAAAGGCAAGAGCGTTGATGTCGAGATTGATATCCAGTTGTGTACGCGCTTTTGCGACCTGATCCACTTTCGTCGTGATTTGCCCACATCAAAGACCGGGAAAGATCCAAAAGTTTTAATCGTCGCCCCCCTGTCAGGCCATTACGCGACCCTGTTGCGTGGCACTGTTGAAGCGATGCTGCCTGAGCATGATGTTTATGTCACCGACTGGCGCGACGCCCGCGTGGTGCCGCTGTCATTGGGTACATTCGACCTTGATGATCATATCGACCTGATGATCGACTTCATGCGCTATCTTGGCCCGGACCTGACCGTTATTGCCGTTTGTCAGCCAGCCGTTTCGGTGCTGGCGGCGGTGGCGTTGATGGCGGCGGAAAAAGACCCAATGCAACCGCATTCCATTGTCCTGATGGGCGGTCCCATTGATACCCGTGTCAACCCGACGAAGGTCAACGAACATGCCGAAACCAAAGAATTGTCGTGGTTCGAAAATTCCGTAATTTCACGCGTTCCGTTCCCGCTTGCCGGGGCCATGCGCAAGGTCTATCCCGGTTTCGTCCAGTTGACCGGTTTCATGACCATGAACCTTGATCGTCACATGAAGGCCCATGTCGGGCTTTATAATCATCTTGTCGAAGGCGATGGTGATTCGGCTGACCAGCACCGGGAATTCTATGACGAATACCTGTCGGTAATGGATTTGCCCGGAGAATTCTTTCTGCAAACCATTGACACGGTGTTCAAAGAACATTCCTTGCCCAAGGGCACAATGAAGCATCGTAAACGGCCTGTTGATCCGTCAAAAATCAGGAAAACCGCGTTGATGACCGTTGAGGGTGAAAAAGACGACATTTGTGGCGTCGGTCAAACCAGCGCCGCCCATAGTCTGTGCAGTAATCTGGCTGACGATAAAAAAGTCCGTCATGTTCAGATGGGTGCCGGCCATTACGGGGTCTTCAATGGCAGGCGCTGGAAAACGGAAATCCAACCCCTTATTGCCAGGTTCATTCGCGAAAAATGACGACGTATCGCATTGCAGCCATTCCCGGTGATGGTATCGGTGGTGAAGTCATTACCGCCGGGGTCGAGGTGCTGGCCGCACTGGCCGAAAAAGACGGCGGCTTTAATCTTGATGTTCAGTCCTTTCCCTGGGGGGCAGACTATTACCTTGAACACGGCCAGATGATGCCTGCGGGCGGCCTTGATACCTTGAAGGGTTTTGACGCCATTTATTTCGGCTCGGCCGGTGACCCAAGAATTCCTGATCACATTACCCTGTGGCAGTTGCGCCTGAATATTTGCCAGGGCTTTGGCCAGTACGCCAACGTCCGCCCGACGCGGGTGTTGCCCGGTGTCAAAAGTCCGCTTGCAGGCATCGGCCCCGGTGATTTTGACTGGGTCATCGTGCGCGAGAATTCTGAAGGTGAATACGCCGGTATCGGTGGCCGCGCCCATCAGAATTTCCCACAGGAAGTGGGTATGGATGTCAGCGTTTTCACCCGCAGCGGTGTCGAGCGCATTCACCGCTTTGCCTTTGAGCTGGCAAGGACCCGCCCGCGCAAACTTCTGACCATGGTCACCAAATCCAATGCCCAGCGTCACGGCATGGTGATGTGGGATGAAATATTTGACAACGTGAAAGCCGATTACCCGGACGTCCAAACCGATAAAATGCTGGTGGACGCCATGACCACCCGCATGGTGCTCGACCCGAAAAGCCTGGACACTATCGTCGCCACCAATCTACATGCGGATATCCTTTCGGATCTGGCGGCGGCCCTGTCGGGCAGCATGGGGATTGCGCCGACGGCCAACCTCAGGCCTGAGAAAGATTTCCCGTCAATGTTCGAGCCCATTCACGGTTCCGCCTTCGATATCATGGGGCAGGGCATTGCCAATCCGATTGGTGCCTTCTGGTCAGCATCCATGATGCTTGAGGATCTAGGTGAAAAGCCGGCGGCGGCGCGTCTGATGGCGGCGATCGAACGGGTAACCGCAGCCGCCGACGTGTTGCCAAAAGATCTGGGCGGTGAGGCGACGACAAGACAGGTCACGGACGCGGTGATCGAGGCCCTTCGTAGCGCCAACGACTAGCTTTCATTTGCACTGATACTTTCAACAGTTTCTCATAATTCACCCTATTTTGGCGTTTTTATCGTTTTATTTGTAAATTATATTGAACACCAGGCTGGTTTGATAGACAGTCTGTGTGTTGCTAATATCCATTTTTTGCAAAGAGTGACAACAATGAGTGTGCATACGGCTTCCTACTACGCAGCAACCGCCAATGACGATACCCGTCATCCTCAATTGAGCGAGGATCTTAATGTCGATGTGTGTGTCATTGGCGGCGGTTTTACCGGCATCTCTTCGGCCCTGCACCTTGCTGAACGAGGTTACGATGTGGTGTTGCTGGAAGGCGAGCGCGTCGGCTGGGGTGCGTCGGGCCGAAACGGCGGGCAGATTTGTACGGCCTACAATAAATCCATGGCTACCATTGAAAAACTGGTTGGCAAGGATGGTGCCCAAGCCATGTGGCAAGTCGAACTGGATTCCAAAGAGATGATCCGCGAACGGGTCGAACGACACAACATCGACTGTGATCTGCGCTGGGGATATTTACATGCGGCGGCTAAACCCAGCCACATGACCTGGGTCAATGATACCCACGATGAGTGGCAACGTTACGGCTATACGGATACGGCAGTTTACGACAAACAACAGCTAGAAGAGCATTTGCAGTCAAAAATTTATCATGGCGCGCTGTGGGAAAAAAACGCCGGTCACCTGCATCCCTTGAATTACGCCCTGGGACTGGCGCGTGCGGCAAAAGAAGCGGGAGTGCGGATATTTGAGGACACGCGGGCACTGTCCCTTGAAAAAGGATCAACCGTTTCTGTAAAGACCGACAAGGGAAGCGTTCGGGCAAAATTTCTGGTTGCGGCGGGAAATGCCTATCTTGGCAACATGATACCAAAGCTGCACCGCAGGGTGATGCCTGTCGGCAGTTTTATTATCGCCACCGAACCATTGGGGGCGGAGCGGGCGTCAGCCCTGATTCCCAACAATGACGCCGTTAGCTGCACCAACAACATTGTCGATTATTACCGGCTGTCCGTAGACGGCCGCATGTTGTTTGGCGGACGCGCCAATTACAGTGGCTATGAGCCAGCTGACTTGTTTGCCGCCGTCAGACCCCGCATGTTGAACGTCTTCCCGCAGCTTGCCGACGCACGGCTTGATTACGCCTGGGGGGGCAATCTGGCGATCACTCTGGATCGCTTGCCCCATGTCGGATCGCTGGAGGGAAATATCTTTTTTGCCCACGGTTATTCCGGTCATGGTGTCGCCCACACGGGCATTTGTGGAAAGTTGATCGCCCAGGCCATTGCCGGCACTGCCGAACAGTTTGACGTCATGGCGAAAATCCGCCACCAGCCGTTCCCCGGTGGGCCGATCCGTATGCCAATGCTGGCTTTGGGGATGATGTATTACAAAATGCGCGATTTTTTGAGTTAGGTGATTTTGATGAGTGAAGTTTCTGATTTTTTGGACAAGCACCCGGACGTTGAAACCTTCGACACCATAATACCCGACCTGTGTGGTGTCATTCGTGGCAAACGCATTGCTCGCGGTGGTATTGAATCAATTTATAAAAAGGGTTTCCAGCTTCCCGGCTCATCGGTGTTTCTTGACGTGCGCGGGGATACGGATGATCCGAGTGGTATGGGGGTCAGCGATGGTGACCCGGATGTGACAGCTCATCCGGTGGCCGGTTCTTTGGTCATGGTGCCGTGGTTTGAAAAGCCGATGGCGCAGTTGCTGGTTTCATTTTTTGAAGAGGATGGAACCCCCTACATTTTTGACCCTCGCCATGTTTTGCAAAGGGTGCTGAATCGATTTAGCGACATTGGCCTGAGGCCGGTTGTCGCGCTGGAGCAGGAATTCTATTTGATTGATCCGGAAGGGGGCATGGAAGGAAATCCGAAACCGCCAATCCTGCCCTCCACAGGACGCCGCGCTTCGGGCACCCAGGTTCTTAGCATCAGTGACCTTGAAGGGTTTGCGTTGTATCTGGATCAGGTGGCCGAATGTTGCAAAATTCAAAAAATCCCGGTCGGACCTGTAACGTCTGAACTGGCCACAGGGCAGTACGAAATAAACCTGATGCACACGGATGATCCGCTGGTCGCCTGTGATCATGCATTGTTGCTGCCACGTGTGGTCAAGGGGGTCGCGCGTGTCCACGGCGTCAATGCGACGTTTATGGCCAAGCCTTACCCGGATCAATCGGGCAGCGGGATGCATATGCATGTCAGCCTGCTTGACGAGAAGGGCAATAATGTCTTTTCCGGTGGTGATGAAACGGGCAACGAAATCCTCCATAACGCCGTCGCTGGATTGCTCGATACGATGGCTGATGCGATGGCCATTTTTGCCCCCAACATCAACTCCTTCAGGCGTTTTATGCCAGGCACTTACGTTCCAATTTCCCGATCGTGGGGTGCCAACAATCGCTCAGTTGCGATCAGGATTCCAGCCGGTGACGACGCCAACCGCAGGCTTGAGCACAGGATTGCCGGTGCCGACGCCAACCCATACCTGGCCCTGGCGGCTGTTCTTGCCGGAATGCATCACGGCATCAGCAAAAAAATATCGCCACCGCCGCCGGCGGGGATTGATACCCCGCCTGTGGATGATCACGGTTTACCAAAAAAATGGCACCGGGCACTCAATGTGTTGGAAAAATCCGAGGTCATGGCGGAATATCTGGGCAAGGAATATTGCGACCTCTACGTCACCTGCAAACGTGACGAGATGGAAAATTTCATGGCCGAAGCCAGCCCGCGTGAATACGAATGGTATTTGAGGCCTGAAGGATGAGCCGCGACCCCAGGTACGATATTTTATTTGAACCGGTGAAGATTGGTCCGGTGACGGCGAAAAATCGTTTCTATCAGGTTCCCCACTGCAACGGCATGGGCCATCGTTATCCGTCGAGCACTGCGGCCATGCGGCGCACCAAGGCCGAAGGTGGCTGGGCTGTTATTTGTACCGAAGAATGTGAAATTCACCCCAAGACTGATGTTTCGCCCCATGCCGAGGAACGCTTGTGGGATGACAGTGATATTTCCCATCTGGCGCGGATGACCGACGCCGTTCATGAGTATGGCTCGCTGGCCGGTATAGAACTGGTTTATCAGGGCCACGAAACGGCTAATCGTTACAGCCGGGAAGTTCCCATGGCTGTGTCCAGCCTTATCGGTTCAAACCTGGACCCGGTGCAGGCCTACGCCATGGATAAGTCTGATATCCGGGATGTCCTGCGCTGGCATCGCGAGGCGGCAGTGCGCGCCAAGCAGGCCGGTTTCGATATTGTTTACTGTTACGCCGGACATAACCTGTCGCTGCCCATGCACTTTATGTCCCGTCGATATAACAATCGCACTGATGAATATGGCGGCAGTCTGGAAAACCGGGTTCGTTTTTTCCGCCAGATGATCGAAGAAACAAAAGAGGCCGTTGGCGATACTTGTGCCGTCGCCGTGCGTTTGGCCGTCGATGAACTGTTGGGGCCTGATGGCATTACGGCCGCCGAAGAAGGCCGCGAGATCGTCGAGATGCTGGCTGAATTACCTGATCTTTGGGACGTCAACATCAGCAACTGGGCAAATGATTCTGAAACTTCGCGCTTTGGTGAAGAGGGAGCCCAGGAAAAATACATTTCCTTCGTCAAGGGCCTGACCACGAAACCGGTCGTCGGTGTCGGTCGCTTTACCTCGCCTGACACCATGGTCAGTCAAATCAAACGCGGTGTCCTTGACATGATCGGTGCGGCCCGACCGTCAATCGCCGACCCATTCCTGCCCAACAAAATCGAGAGCGGTGACCTTGACAGTATTCGTGAGTGCATCGGCTGTAATATCTGCGTCAGCGGTGATAACCTGATGACCCCGATGCGCTGCACACAAAACCCGACCATGGGTGAAGAATGGCGGCGCGGCTGGCACCCCGAAAAAATTCCCGGAAAAAAATCAGATAGCCAAGTTCTGGTTATCGGTTCTGGCCCTGCCGGGCTTGAATGTACGCGCGCTCTTGGCCTGCGTGGTTATGATGTGACGCTGGCCGAAGCGAAAACAGAGCTGGGCGGGCGTGTGGCAAATGAATGCAGGTTGCCGGGTCTTGGCGCCTGGGGTCGGGTCCGCGATTACCGTACCTCTCAAATCCAGACCATGACCAATGTGGAAATCTATCTGGATAGTAAACTCGAGCCCGGGCATGTGGAAGAAATGGCGGCCGATCATGTGGTGTTGGCGACCGGCGCGCACTGGGTCCAGAATGGTATCGGTCGGGCCAATACCAGGCCTATCCCCGGCAGCGACGGGGCACAGGTGTTTACGCCCGATGACATTATCGCAGGTGCCAGCCCAACCGGGCCGGTTGTCGTGTTCGATGATGATCATTACTACATGGGCGGCGTCATCGCCGAAGAGCTACGCGGTCGTGGCCTTGAGGTGACGCTGCTGACCCCGGCAAGCGAAGCATCAAGCTGGACCCATAACACCCTTGAGCAGGAACGCATTCAGACACGTTTACTCAACATGGGAATCAAAATCGTCACCTGTCAAAACCTGACCGGGATTCATTCCGATCATGTTGAGTTGGCCTGTGTTTATACGGAGCAACGAACCAGCTTGCCTGCTGCCAGTATTGTCATGGTGACCATGCGGTTGCCTGATGACACTCTTTACCAGGCGCTTTCGGGTGCTGGCAACGTTACCAGAATTGGCGACGCCCTTGCCCCCGCGACCATCGCCCACGCTGTCTACGCAGGCCACCGCTATGCTCGTGAACTGGACGAGCCTGCAAATGACGGTGTTTCGTTCAAGCGTGAGCTTTCCCGACTTGGTGAATTTTAATAAACCGGAGTGATCCCTAATGAACGATCAACCAACATTTTCAGGCCGCAGGACTTTTCTGCAATTTCCCGATCAGCTAAGTGATGGCCAGCGACCTGACGTAACGGTCGTCGGTATTCCCTTTGATTTGGGAACCACCAACCGTCCCGGTTGCCGCTTCGGCCCGGCAGGCATTCGCGAAGCCAGTCTGATGTTGTTGGATGGTGATCACCCTGAATTAAGGGTCAATCCCGGCGAAGACCTGCGCTGCATCGATGCCGGTGATCTTGATATCGCCAATGGCTATCTGGAAAAGTCGGTGGATATGATCGAGGGGCAGGTGCGCGGCATCGACGGCCATCTTGTCGCCCTTGGCGGTGATCATACGGTGACCTTGCCGATTTTGCGGGCCCAGGCAGAGCGCCATGGCAAGGGCGTCTCGCTGCTTCACTTTGATGCGCATGTGGATACCTGGAAGGAAAACTTCGGCGGTCCTGTCGGCCATGGAACGCCGTTTCATTACGCCGCCCAGGAAGGGCTGATTGATCCCAAGCGCAGCATTCAGATTGGGATCCGTTCGCCCGTTGATAATGATGTCATGGATTACACAACAGATGAGTTGGGATTTCACGTTGTCAGCGCCGAACAGGTTCATACCGGTGGGGTCGAGGCGGTCGTCGCGGCGGTCAAAAAGACGGTCGGCGACAATGCTGTCTACCTGACTTTCGATATCGACGGTATTGATCCTTCCCAGGCCCCCGGCACCGGAACGCCGGAAGTCGGCGGGTTGTTCACCTGGCAGGCGCTGGCGATTATGAAAAAACTGGGTGATCTGAATCTAGTTAGCATGGATATGGTCGAGGTCGCGCCCGCCTACGATCAGGCGCAAATCACCTCGCTGGCAGCCGCGACGTTTGTCTGGACTTATCTGTGTCTGTTGGCAGTCAAAAAGAACAAGTAGGAAGGTAAAATGGCTATCGATATTGGTGAGCGCCTTAAAACCATTCGCAAGATGCACAATTTGTCGCAACGCGAGTTATCGCGGCGCGCCGGTGTCACCAATTCGACCATTTCACTGATTGAACAAAATCGCGTCAGTCCTTCCATTGACTCATTGAAGAAAGTCCTGGCGGCCCTGCCCATGAGCCTGATTGATTTCTTCACAATGGATATGAAACCCAAACAGGATTCATTCTTCAGTCGTGAAGATCTGGTCGAATTGTCCGATGGCGGCTCATCCCTGTTGTTGGTAGGAGCGACCCGCAGGAACAGAAAACTCCGTGTCCTGCATGAAATCTACGCCCCGGGCAGCGGTTCGGGTGAGAACATGATCAGCCACGAAGGTGAAGAATCAGGCGTCGTCATCAAGGGTACGATCCAGATTACACTGGGCACCGAAGTCAGGGATCTGAAAGAGGGCGAGGCTTATTATATCGATAGCCTGATGCCCCACAGTTTCCGAAATGTCAGCGACGAGGAATGTCAGATCGTCAGCGCTGCCACACCACCGAACTTTTAGGCTAAAAGTCCACGCTCAGGGTCAGGGATCGGCACAGTGCTCTCACTCACGGACGTAATGGTCTCGCCTTGCCCCAGCCCAGATTGTGCAGCGGCCCGCGCTTCATCGGCGCTGCCAGCGGTGATCGAGGTGGCGTGACTTTCACCTGATTTTTTACTGATCATTACGGTGAACGTGTGTTTCTGGTCCGTGCTGCCTTGACCGGACTGGGAGCCCGGAGGGTTCGATTGGTCTGAGGCTTCAATCTTCTTTTCGGCATTCTCAGGTAGCGGGGTGTCAAGAAGCGGATTTTGAACGTCATGCCCACGCTGTTTGAGCGGGATTTCCTGTACGATTTTTGTACTGATGTCAGCCATGACGAAAGTTCTCCTTGATGACCTATTTTAGGTCAATTTTATGAAACTGCCAAATCATGGGCCGTTTTATCGAGGCATTTTTCGACAATTACCATCAGTTCATCGATTTGTTCTCTGCTTATGATCAGGGGCGGCGACAGGATCATGCTGTCACCCGTGGCGCGCATAATCAGGCCGTTCTGGGTGCAGTGATCGCGACAAATGGTGCCGACTTCACCTGTTGGATCAAACAGGGTGCGGGATTTTTTGTCTTTTACCAACTCGATTGCAGCAACCAGGCCAATGCCGCGCACCTCGCCAACCAGCGGGTGGTTTTCAAGTTCGCGTAGCCTTTTTTGCAAATACGGACCGGTATCTGAACCAACAGTTTCGACGATCTTTTCGCGCTTCAGAATTTCGATGTTGGCAAGGGCAACAGCTGCGGCGACGGGATGGCCTGAATATGTAAAGCCGTGATTGAATTCACCGCCTTCATCGATTAACACCCTGGCGACACGGTCATGGACCATGACAGCGGAAATTGGCAAGTAGCCCGAAGACATGCCCTTGGCCATCGGCATCAGATCGGGTTTGATGTCATAGGTATGGCTACCAAACCAGTTGCCGGTACGGCCAAAGCCACAAATGACCTCGTCGACGATCAGCAAAATATCATAAGCCTCGCAAATGCGCTGGATTTCCGGCCAGTAGGTGTCAGGCGGGACAATCACGCCACCGGCACCCTGGATCGGCTCGCCGATAAAGGCGGCGACGTTGTCAGGTCCCAGTTCTTTGATTTTGACTTCCAGTTCGCCCGCAATCTTAACGCCGAATTCATCGGGGCTTAAGTCACCGCCCAGGTGATACCAGTAGGGTTGTTCGATGTGGACGATACCGGGGATTGGTAGTTCCCCTTGTTCGTGCATATATTTCATGCCACCAAGGCTGGCCCCGGCCATGGTCGAACCATGGTAGGCGTTGTTTCGGCTGATGATATTTTTCTTGTTCTTGCAGCCCTTCAGGTCCCAGTAGCGTCGCACCATACGAACCACCGTATCGTTGGCTTCTGAACCTGAATTGGCGAAGAAAGCATGATTAAAACCAGCGGGCGTGATCTCGCTAAGGGCCGCAGAAAGTTCCGTCGCCGGCATGGTCGTGGACTGGAAAAAAGTGTTGTAGTAGGGCAGTTCCTGCATTTGCAGGCGCGCCGCTTCGACCAGCTCACTTCGACCGTATCCGAGATTTACGCACCACAGCCCGGCCATGGCGTCGAGCAATTTATTGCCTTCGGAATCCCATAGATAAACACCCTCACCCCTGGTGATGATATGGACCCCTTTGGCGTTCAGGGATTTACTGTCGGTAAAGGGATGCAGATGGTGTTCCGCGTCCTGTTGTTGCCATTGTTCGGTGGTGTTTGATATGGGGTTCATGACGGGACCTGCTACTGATCAAAAGTGTTCAATATAATTTACACTCTTCCTTAGCGACTGTCCATGTATTGTCGGCAAGCGGCAGAAAATTTTTCGAACAGGGACAGGTAAAAAGGGTTTTCCGTGACCTTCCATTCGGGATGCCACTGCACGGCGATGGCAAAAGCCTTTGCCTGTTTGACCGACACCGCTTCAATCAGGCCATCCGGCGCCTTGGCTTCCCAAAGCAGCGCATCTGCAAGGCGGTCAATGCCTTGACCATGCAGGGAGTTGACCTGGGCCGTGTCACAGCCAACGATATCCCTGAAAACGCCATCAGGGTTGATTTCGATGGCGTGCACGGGGTCGTAGCGAAGAGCAAGCTCCAGGTCGGGATTTTCACGATGATCGAGCATTCCGGGTTGATCCTGAACCATTTGATGCAGTGTGCCGCCGTAGGCGACGTTGATTTCCTGAAAGCCCCTGCAAATACATAAGGTAGGAACACCGGCGGCAACGGCCTCGCGGATCAACGGCAGGGTGGTTGCGTCGCGGTGCGGATCATGCAGGGTTCCTTCGGCGCTGTCATCGCCGTCATAATGATGGGGTTCAACATTTGAATGACTGCCGGTAAAGAGCAGCCCGTCAACCCTTCCTAGAAGCGTTTGCCTGTCCAGGGCGTCGCCGGCGGTCGGGATAATCAAGGGCACGGCCTGACAACCCTGTTCAATCGCCATGGTGTATTTACGACCGGCGCAATCGTAGTCGATGCCGTGAATATCCTTGCGGCATCCCGAAACACCGATCAGCGGGGGTTGGGGCTTGTTGCTCATTATATTTTACAATATCATCAATTGAATTGTGGCTTCAATGCCATAATAAACAACTATATTGGATTTCCTATGAGCGAAACTGTAAGGCCTGCCAGAACATTATCCGGCAAGACGACAATCAGCATCTTTTTGATTGCCGTTCTTGGTGTTGGTGTTGTTATTGGCATGACCTTCCCGCTTGTTACGTTATCGCTGGAACGTATGGATTTGGGGGCAACGCTAATTGGCCTCAATAGCGCCACAGCTTCTCTTGGTATATTGGTTGTGGGGCTTATCAGTGCCCGCTTGCTGGCTCGTTTCAGTACCTCTTTGGTGATTATAGCGTCTTGTATCCTGTCCGTTGCTTCGTTGGTTCTGCTGCCCATTGTCGGGACTGTCGCTGGGTGGTTCATCCTGCGTTTCATGATGACCCTCGGCCTTGGTTTTTTATGGCTGATTTGCGAAACATGGCTGAACGCCGTTGCCATCCCCAGTAATCGCGGTCAAATCATGGGTTTGTATGGCGCTGCTTTCTCAGGCGGTTTCGCCCTTGGCCCTTTGGTGATTACTCTTACCGGGTCCCAGGGATGGTTTCCGTTTGCCCTTGCCGGCGGGATTTTGGCAGCCTCTTCCATGCCTATGCTGTTACTGGGTGGTTTCCGGGAAGGAAAGGGGGATGAGCATGTTGGCCAGTTTAAAATTTTTCGTTTGCATCCGTTTGTCTTTATCGTTGCCTTTGCTGCCGGATTGTTTGAAACGACGGCTTACGCCTTGTTGCCTGTCTACACCCTGGGCGAGGGCCTTGGTGAGAATGGCTCCATGTATGCGCTAAGCGCTTTTTCCGCTGGTGGCATCGCTTTTCAATATCCAATGGGAAAACTGGCAGACGCTGTGGGTAGAAACGCCCTGCTGATACTGACGGCCCTCAGCATCCTGATCGGGGTTGTCGTCCTTCCCTTTGTCATCAACATGCCTGTTATCTTGTTTTTCGTCCTGTTTTTGCTCGGGGGCAGCATTTTTGGGCTCTATACCCTTGGGCTTATCCTGTTAGGTGATGGTTTTAATATGAAAAACCTGATCGCGGCCAATGCCGTCTTTATTATTACCTATGAAGCCGGTGCGGTTTTCGGACCAGCCCTGTCAGGATCGGCGATGGATCTGTGGCCCGATAATGGATTTGTCGGATTTCTGTTGTTCTGCGCCGTCGTGTTCGCAGGGCTGGCCGTCAAAAAAGCGAAACAATCAAGCCCTTAGAGGCGCACACACTGCCGCAAGCCACAGACGATCATCTTCGTCAAGATGGTCGGCGGCACTTTCGTAACATTGCCTGTGATAATCATCGAGCCAGGCCAATTCCTGTTTGTTCATCAAATTTACGTCAATGAGCTTGCGATCCATGGGGACCAGCGTCAGGGGCGTGAATTCAAGAAATTTTTCGATGGCGCTGTTTATGACGACGAGTAGGCTTTCAATGCGGATGCCGTACTGGCCGGGAAGATAAAGCCCTGGTTCATTGGATATAAACATGCCCGCCTCAAAAGGAACGGTGCTGCCGGCAGCCAGCCGGTGTGGTCCTTCGTGGACGCCCAGATAGGAACCGACTCCGTGACCGGTGCCATGGAGGTAATTCAAGCCGTCTCGCCACAGGTGTTGACGGGCCAGCGCGTCCAGTTGTCCACCATTGGTGCCGACGGGGAAACGGGCCGAGGCGATGGCGATATGACCCTTGAGCACGAGGGTGAAGTGCTTGCGCATTTCCTCAGACGGGTCGCCGATGGCCAGGGTGCGGGTGATGTCGGTTGTGCCGTCCAGGTACTGGCCACCGCTATCGAGCAGCAGTAAGGAGCCTTGTTCCAGTTGCCGGGTGCTTTCGGCCTTTGCCGTGTAATGAACAATGGCGCCATTGGGGCCAGCCCCTGCGATGGTGGCAAAGCTTAAACCCTGGAACAAATCGATTTGTTGCCGCAATTCAAGAATTTTCGCCGCAATATCCAGTTCCGATAAGGGTGTCGAGGTGCTGGCCTCGTCGAACCAATTAAGGAACCGGATCATGGCCAGTGCGTCACGCCTGTGAGCGGCACGGGCGCCCTCAATTTCGGTGTCGTTCTTAAGCGCCCGTTGCAGTGTGGTCGGGTTGCTCAGGTAAACAATTTCAGCCCCTGCTTCGCTTAAACGGTGGTGGGTCCAATCCGTTGCCGAAGATTTGTCGAGACCGACTTTCAAACCGGCGGCGCCAGCTTCATCCAGTTTTTCGGCAAACATTTCCGTTGGGTGCAGTGTTGCACGGTTTCCAAGTGTTGCCTTTGTCTGCGCTGAAAACTTGTCTGTGTCGGCAAAAAGGTCTGCATGACCATCACCGTGAACAAGGGCGTAGGCTTGGGTCAAAGGGGTATAAGCCGTATCGCCGCCGCGAATATTGAAGGCCCAGGCAATAGCGTCCATCTCGTTGAGGACAAGGGCCTCGGCTCCTGCTTCCTTTATGGCCTCGGCGATGGCGCTGATCTTGTCATCACTGCTGCGCCCCGTGTAGGCGATGTCGTGGTGTCTGACCGGGGCGTCAGGCGGGGCAGGGCGGTCGCTCCACAAACGATCAATGGGGTTGAACCCGACAGCAACGGCCTCTGCCTGTTTCTTCTTCAAGGCCTTTTTCAGGGTTTGAATGTTGTCGATGCTGTGCAGTCTGGGATCGTATCCGATGCGCGCTTGCTCGCCCACATGATCTGCCAGCCACTCAACCGGGGTTGGGTCGCGATGGCCGTGAACCTCGACCAGTGCCGGGTCAACTTGCTCGGGTGCTTGCAGGGTATAACGACCGTCGACAAACAGGTGAACCTTGCCCGCGTAGAGGATGGCCGTACCGGCCGAACCGGTAAAACCGGTCAACCATCTGAGCCGCATGTTGTTTTCTGAGATATACTCGCCCTGAAATTCATCGGCCTGGGGAATGATAAAGCCATCGAGTGCAGCCTCAGCCAGCAGTTCCTGAGTCGCCTTGATGGGGCTTGTGGGTGGTTTGATATTCATGGCGTTCCGGCGTTGTTTTTCTTATTCTTCAGTGTTGGTTATCGCAGAATAACATTTAAGTGACCAGTGACGGATTTAAAGGGTTATTTCCCCTTGCATTTGCTTGCTTTGAAGCGTATTTAACCGCCTCGCATGCACGTTACCAAGTGCAAATTCACACACGGGCTTAAGCGGCCCCAGCGCAAATTCGCTGGAATTGTCGCTCCGGTGTTCGATTTAGTCGAACGACGCCCGTGGAGGATCAACCGGAAAAGAAGGAGTAGCCAAAATGGCTCTACCTACATTTACGATGCGCCAGCTTCTGGAAGCAGGCGTTCACTTTGGACACAATACACGTCGCTGGAATCCCAAGATGGCTCCGTACATCTTTGGCGTTCGCAATGGCATTCACATTATCGATTTGCAACAGACAGCACCGCTGCTTTATCGCGCCATGACACTTGTTCGTGACACGGTCGCCGGTGGTGGTCGCGTTTTGTTTGTCGGCACCAAGCGCCAGGCATCCGAACGTGTTGCCGAAGCCGCAAAGCGTTGCGGTCAGTACTATGTCAATCACCGTTGGCTCGGCGGTATGCTGACCAACTGGCAGACTATTTCGAAGTCCATTCGCCGTTTGCGCGAACTCGACGAAATGTTTGCTGGCGATACGGTTGGCCTGACCAAGAAAGAATTACTGCATCTGACTCGCGAGCGCGACAAGCTCGACCGGGCCCTGGGTGGTATTAAGGAAATGGGCGGCAAGCCTGATGTCATGGTTGTTATCGACACCAATAAAGAAGGCATCGCTGTCGCCGAAGCCAACCGCCTGAATATCCCGGTGGTTGCGGTTATTGACTCAAACAGCTCGCCTGACGGCATCGACTATCCTGTCCCGGGTAACGATGACGCCCTTCGCGCCATTAACATCTACTGCGAACTGATAGCCGGTTCCGTCCTTGACGGTATCCAGCAGGAAGTCGTCGCATCGGGTGGTGATCTTGGCGAGAAAGAAGTCACCCCTGTTGAGGATCTGTCCAAAGCCACCCCGGCTGAAGAAGCACCCGTCGTCGCTGAAGCTCCCGTTGAAGAAGCCCCGGTCGTTGCTGAAGCGCCGGCTGAGGAAGCAACCCCTGTTGTTGCAGAGGAAGCGCCCGCAGAGGACGTTAAGGCTGACGCCTGATTTGAAATTGTTGGTGGGGTCGGTATTCCGACCCCACCCTTATCAACTTTATTTAATAAGTGAGGAATAACATGGCTGAGATTACTGCCAGTCTCGTCAAGGAACTGCGTGAGATTTCCGGTGCCGGCATGATGGATTGTAAAAAGGCGCTCAGTGAAACCGATGGTAACCTGGAACAAGCCGTCGACTGGCTTCGCACCAAGGGCCTTGCTGCCGCCGCCAAGAAGGCCGGTCGCGTCGCATCGGAAGGGCTTGTCGGTGTTGTTGCCGAAGGCACCACCGGCGCCGTTGTTGAAATCAATTCCGAGACTGATTTCGTTGCTCGTAATGATGATTTTCAGGCTTTTGTCTCCAACGTTGCCGGGCTTGCCAGTGAAGCTGGCGATCTTGATGCCCTGAAAGCGGCCACCTATCCCGGCGAGGACCTTACCGTTGAGGAGAAACTGACCCATATGATCGCTACGATTGGCGAAAACATGGGGCTTCGCCGGGTCTCTGTGCAAAGCGTCGATAATGGCGTTGTCGCCTCATATGTCCATAACGCTATTTCTGCCGGTCTCGGCAAGATTGGTGTTCTGGTAGCCCTGCAATCGGACGCTGACGTGGACAAGTTGTCCACCCTGGGTAAACAACTGGCCATGCACATTGCCGCTGCTGCACCGCTTTCAGTCTCTCAAGACGATCTGGACCCGAGCGCTGTTGAGCGTGAGCGCCAGGTGTTGAGTGATCAAGCCCGCGAGTCCGGAAAACCGGAAGAAATTATTGAAAAGATGGTTGAAGGACGTATTCGCAAGTTTTTTGAAGACGTCTGCCTACTTGACCAGATCTACGTGGTTGATGGCGAAACCAGGGTTTCAAAGGTTCTCGAAGATGCTGGCAAGGAACTGGGTTCCCCCGTCACAATTACCGGTTTCACCCGTTATGCACTGGGTGAAGGCATCGAAAAGGAAGAAGAAGACTACGCTGGTGAGGTTGCTGCCCTCGCCGGTGCCTGATCTCACACTTTTTTCGCCCCGTCATAAGCCGAAAACGGCGTGACGGGGCCGTTAAAGGGTGTGAAGCCAAAAAAACAAAGACCTTGCCCCTGAGCTTGGTATAATACTGGCAACAATATAAAGCAGATGTGGAAGTGCAGATCATGCCGTCTCAGCCGAAATACCGACGTGTCCTGTTAAAATTGTCGGGTGAGGCGCTTATGGGGCCTAAGGAATTTGGCCTCGATTCCGAAACTGTCGAACGCATTGCCAGTGAAATTGCCGCTGTTCATAAAATGGGTATTCAGGTGTGCCTGGTCATTGGCGCGGGTAATATTTTTCGCGGTGTCGCGGGCACTGCTGCGGGCATTGAGCGTACCAGCGCTGATTACATGGGCATGCTTGCGACCGTCATCAACGCCCTTGCCATGCAAAGCATTCTCGAGGGCCATGACATTCAAACCCGCGTCCTGTCTGCTATTCCAATGGCCACGGTTTGTGAGCCCTATATTCGCCGTCGCGCCGTTCGCCATCTGGAAAGGGGACGGCTTGTGATTTTTGCTGCCGGAACGGGCAATCCTTTTTTCACCACCGACACGGCTGCCGCCCTAAGGTCGGTCGAAATGGATTGCGATGCCTTGTTGAAAGGCACCCAGGTTGATGGCGTTTACAGTGATGATCCCAAAAAGGTTGCCGATGCCGAACGTTATGAGCGGTTAAGCTATCAGGATGTTTTGAGTCGTAATTTAAAGGTTATGGATACGTCCGCCATCGCCCTGGCGCGTGAAAATACGGTTCCAATTCTTGTTTTTTCAATTCACAATCCGGGAGCTTTTGCAGAAGTGGTCAATGGCGAGGGTACGTTCACCATCATTTCGCAAGATGAATGACCGGTTCGCTGCAGGGGGAAAAGGATAAAGCAAATGAGTGCAACCGATATCAGCAGTATAAAGCAAGACATCAGCCGCCGTATGGAAGGTGCCATTACTGTTCTGCATCAGGAGTTTAGTGGTCTGCGCACAGGCAGGGCATCGGCCAGCCTTCTGGAACCCTTGATGGTTTCTGCCTATGGGTCAGAATTACCGATGAATCAGGTGGCCACGATCAGTGTTCCAGAACCCCGCATGTTGACTTTGCAGGTCTGGGACAAAAGCATGGTCAAGGCGGTGGAAAAATCCATTATGGAATCAGGTCTCGGCCTGAACCCCGGTTCGGACGGTCAACTTGTTCGGGTGCCGATACCGGCCTTGACCGAAGAGCGCCGTATCGAATTATCAAAAATCGCAGGCAAGTATTCTGAAGATGCCCGTATCGCTGTCCGCAATGTCCGCCGCCATGCTATGGATGATTTAAAGCGTAGTGAGAAGGACGGCGAGATATCCGAGGATGCGCATCATGATTATGCCAAGGAAATTCAGGATATTACCGATGATTTTATCAAAAAAATTGACGATACGTTGGCCCACAAAGAACAGGAAATTATGCAGGTTTAACCGGTGAACCCATCCGACCCCATGAAGGCCATTTCTGTTGATACAGGAAACCAGGCCAGCCCTCCGGCCCATGTTGCTATTATCATGGACGGTAATGGGCGCTGGGCGAAAAGTCGAAATTTGCCCAAGGCTGCAGGCCACAAGCGCGGCGCAGCCGCCGTCAAGACGGCGATTAAGAGCGCCATCGAGGCCGGGGTTCAATACCTCACCCTTTACGGGTTTTCATCAGAAAACTGGAAACGTCCCTCAAACGAGGTCAAAGACCTTATGGGATTGTTGCGATTTTATCTGAAAAGTGAAATTTCCGTCCTGCACAAAGAGGGGGTCCGCTTCTGTGTCATTGGTGACCGCAAACGTCTTGATGACGATATCGTCAAATTGATTGAAGATGCTGAAGAACTGACGGCTGCCAATACACGACTGTTTCTCTCTATTGCCCTCAGTTATGGCGGCCGGGCGGAAATTACCGAAGCAGCGCAAAAGCTGGCGGGCAAGGTCAAAGCTGGCGAAATTAACGTGCAAGACATTGATGAGGATCTTTTCCAAAGCAGTCTTTACACCCGCGACATTCCTGACCCGGACATCCTGATCAGAACCAGTGGCGAACAACGCATCAGTAACTTCCTGTTGTGGCAGCTTGCCTATGCCGAATTTGTTTTCCTGGATGTTTTATGGCCGGATTTCTCCAAACGTGATTTTGATCAGGCGATCTTGTCTTTCCATGGTCGTGACCGACGTTACGGCGCGACAAGTGAGTGAATCCCGTAATAACAATTTGCTCATTAGGATTCTGTCAGCATTGGCAATGATACCGCCTGTGCTTGCAGCCACTTACATGGGCGCGCCCTATTTTAATATCTTGATCGCCGCCGCTGTCGCCGCAATGGCATGGGAATGGTGCTGCATCATAAATGATGGGCGTTTTAATTTTGAAGGATGGTTGCTGGCGTGTGGACTGGTCGGGTCTGTTATCGTCGCTTCAATGGGTGCCTATATACATTCTTTTTTTGCTTTGGGACTTGTCGGGGCTCTGCTTTTTGGTATCAGTGAGGCCAGAAGGCTGACCGTCAATTTACCAATTCATTCACAACAAATGGATCAGGTGGTCAAACCCAAGCGTACTCTGTGGATGGTTGTCGGTGGCATCTATATCGGTTTTCCCTCGCTGGCGCTGATCTGGATTAGGAGTGACTGGGAAAATGGATTACTGGCGGTGTTTTGGTTGCTGGTTCTTGTTTGGGCCGCCGACAGTGGTGCTTATGCTGCCGGTCGTTTGATTGGTGGCCCTAAAATGGCTCCTAAAATCAGCCCCAACAAAACCTGGGCCGGCCTTGGTGGTTGCGTTATCGCCGCCGCACTAGCGGGCGGCGTAATTGCCCATGTGGCTGATCTTGAGAATTTCATGATTGCCGAAGCCCTTCTTGTCAGTGCCTTGGTGGGGCTGATTTCTCAGGGTGGTGATCTTGTAGAATCGGCTGCCAAGCGCCACTTCAATGTTAAGGATTCAAGTCACCTGATCCCTGGTCATGGTGGCGTTCTGGACCGGGTCGATGCACTACTGGCGGCCATCGCCGCCGCCGCCTTGATCGGTTTTTCCAACAGGTTCGCGTTGCTGTCATGACAACATCTGGTTTTCAATCGCAGGCGGCGGTCATCGCCCAAAGCCATGTCAGATCGATTTCCATATTGGGATCAACAGGGTCTGTCGGGGCCAATACCATCGACCTTGTTATGCGCACACCGGAACGTTTCAACGTCATCGCGCTTAGTGCCAACCGCAACGTCCAGTTGTTGGCCGAACAGGCATTGTCTCTTACCCCCCAAATCGCCGTGGTTGCAGACCCTGATTGTTACGGCGCGCTAAAGGAAGCTCTTTCGGGTTCCGGTATTGAAGTCGCGGCTGGTCCGCAAGCCCTGATTGAGGCCGCCATGCGACCGTCGGAATGGCTGATGGCCTCCATCGTCGGCACAGCAGGGCTGGAGCCCACCTTCAAGGCGGTGGAACGGGGTGCCATAATCGGTCTTGCCAATAAGGAATGCCTTGTTTCGGCCGGTGATGTGATGATTGGTGAAATCAAGCGTCATGGTGCGACGTTGATTCCGGTTGATTCAGAACACAGCGCTATTTATCAGGTTTTTGATTTTGATGATCCTGACAAGGTAAGCCGTATTATCCTGACAGCGTCGGGCGGTCCATTCAGGGGAAAAAGCCTGACGGAAATGGCGGCTATGACGCCAAACCAGGCAAAAGCCCATCCAAACTGGGATATGGGGGCAAAAATTTCAGTTGATTCAGCGACGATGATGAATAAGGGATTGGAACTTATCGAAGCGTACCATCTGTTTCCGATCCGTGAAGATCAAATTGAAATTCTGGTTCATCCGCAATCGGTTGTCCACAGCATGGTCGATTACGTTGACGGTTCGGTGCTGGCTCAGATGGGCACCCCGGACATGCGTACCCCTATTGCTTATGCACTTGGCTGGCCCCAGCGCATGGAAACACCCGCACCACGGCTGCAACTGGAACAGATAGCCAGCCTGACATTTGAGCTTCCTGACGAGGAACGCTTCCCGGCCCTCAGTTTGGCACGCCAGGCTCTGAAAAAAGGTGGGAATGCACCAACAATATTGAACGCAGCTAACGAAATTGCTGTAGAAGGTTTCCTTGGCGGACGGATTGATTTCCTTGAAATTGCCGCAATTGTCGAAAAGACTCTGGAAACCGCACCGCATTTTGAGTTAGGAACCCTTGGCGATGTTCTTGACGCAGATGGCGGTGCCCGTGAAATCGCCAATAGCTATATCAATAGATAACCCTGTATGAAGTGTGGGGTGCAGGCCGCAAAAAGCCTGATACCCCTAAAATGGACTGTGTTACTTTGGAAATGATAATCGATTACGTTATTCCTTTTTTGGTCGTTCTGACCATTCTGGTTTTTGTTCACGAGATGGGACACTTCCTCGTCGCCCGTTATAACAACGTCCGGGTCGAGGTGTTCTCCATCGGCTTCGGCAAGGAATTGTTCGGTTTTAATGATACCCATGGGACCCGTTGGAAGTTTGGTGCCATTCCCCTTGGCGGATACGTCAAGATGTTTGGTGAAGGCGAAAGCGTTGATGATGGGGAGGAAGAGCGCCAACTGACGGATGAGGAAAAGGCCGTTTCCTTCCATCACAAGCGGCTGGGACAAAGAGCGGCCATCGTTTTTGCCGGGCCGTTGGCCAACTTTGTGTTCGCGGTGGTTGTTCTTTCAGGACTTTACTATGTATCGGGAGCGCCTAACCCGCTGGCCGCAATTGGAACGGTTCAGGCAAGCAGTGCCGCCGAAAAGGCCGGAATCAATGCCGGTGACAGAGTCATCATGATTGCTGGCCAGGAAGTCAAATGGTTCGAGGACCTTCGTCAAATTGTGATGGCCAATCCGGGTGTGCCCTTGTCTATGGAAATTCTTCGCGGTGATACGCAGATGACCCTGGTGGCGACGCCAAATGCCCATGTTATCCAGGAAAATGGCCTGGAAAAGGAAATTGGTCTGCTTGGCGTTACCCCTAATCCGGAAATGATTGAATTTGAAAAATCGGACTTTTTCGGTTCCGTCGTTATGGGTAGCGAAAAAACCTATGCGTTGACGGTGAATATCCTGTCATCTGTTGGAATGATGATTACGGGAGCTGTTTCCAGAGAAGATCTTGGCGGACCCCTTAGAATTGCCCAGATTTCGGGGCAAATGGCGCAAGGCGGCATGGCTAATTTAGTCTTCTTTTTAGCCGCTTTGTCGATCAATCTTGGCCTGATAAACCTGTTCCCGATTCCAATGCTGGATGGCGGGCATCTGCTTTTTTACTTCTTTGAGGCTATTATCGGACGCCCAATCAATGAAAAAGCTCAAGAATACAGTTTTCGTTTCGGGTTGATTCTGGTATTGCTCCTAATGGTTTTTGTAACTTGGAACGATATAATCCAGCTTAAGGTTTTCGAATACTTGAAAAACCTGGTTAGCTGATAACTAATTGAATCCTAGGGGGTTTATTTGAGACGCCTGCTTCGCGTCATAATTTTTGTCTGCTTTACGCTTGTTTCCGGGTTTGCGCCTTCTTTTTCCATAGCGCAGTCGGAGCAGGGTGGGGTTGTCCGTGAAATCGTCGTTGAGGGTAACCAGCGTATCGAGGCAGGCACAGTCTTGTCCTACATGCTTCTGAAGGAAGGCGATGCCTTTGACAACCGGCGCATAGACAGGTCCCTGAAAAGCCTTTTCGCCACAGGGCTTTTCGCTGATGTGACAATGCGTCGTCAGGGTGAGGCGTTGATCGTCAACATTATTGAAAATCCGGTTATCAACCGTATTGCCTTTGAAGGTAACAGCAAGCTTAAAGATGATGATCTTTCCGCCGAATTATCGCTCAGGCCCCGCGTTATCTATACCCGCTCGAAAGTACAAAATGATGTGAAGCGGATTTTGACTCTTTATCGCCGCAAGGGACGGTTTGCGGCGACGGTCGAACCGAAGGTCATTCAGTTGGAGCAAAACCGCGTTGATTTGGTGTTTGAGATCAATGAAGGAAAGTGGACCGAAGTTCGCAATATCCGTTTTGTCGGCAATCGGGAATTCAGTGATGATCGCTTACGTGAAGTGATCAGGACACGCGAGACCCGCTGGTACAGGTTCTTTTCCTCCGATGATAACTACGACCCCGACAGACTGGGGCTTGATCGTGAGTTGCTGCGGCGCTTTTACTTAAGCGACGGATATGCAGACTTCCGGGTTTTATCTTCTGTCGCAGAATTAACCTCAGATCGAAAAGATTTTTTCATTACCTTCACGATTGAAGAAGGTAACCGCTACACCTTTGGTAAAGTGGACACGGATATCAGGTTGCTTGATCTAAAGAGCGAAGACGTCCAACCAAGCATCGGCGTTGAAAGCGGCGACTGGTACGACGCCGAATTGGTCGAAAAGACAATCGACACGATGACAAACGATATTGGCACCCTGGGTTTCGCCTTTGTCGCTATTCGCCCCCGCATCAATAGAAACAGGGAGGAGCGTACCGTCGATGTGACCTTCGAAATCAACGAAGGCCCACGAGTGTTTGTTGACCGTATCGATATTGAAGGAAATGTCAGAACCGCCGATGAGGTCATTCGTCGTGAATTTCGCCTAGTTGAGGGTGATGCATTCAATCCTTCCAAGCTCCGCCGTTCCAAGCAACGCCTGCAAAACCTGGATTTCTTTGAAAAAGTTGAAATGGAACAAATTCCGGGTTCCGAACCAGACAAGACGGCGGTCAAAGTTAATGTAGAAGAGAAATCAACGGGCTCTCTTTCCGTCGGCTTCGGCTTTTCAACGACCAGCGGTGCCTTGTTTGACATTGGCGTTACGGAACGCAATTTGATGGGCAAAGGGCAATACGCAAGCGTTAGCGCGCAGATTGCGGCGCGCCAGTCCCGTATCGATTTGAGCTTTACCGAACCTTATTTCCTTGATCGCGACGTTGCCGCTGGTTTTGATCTTTTCCACACCAGTACGGATAATCAGGATGCCAGTTCCTATAACACCAAACAGACAGGTGGAAACCTGCGGGCGGGTTATTCCATATCAGAAAATTTGCGCCAAAGCTGGCAGCATTCCCTTAAACAAATAGAAGTTGAAGATGTTCCATCCAATGCCTCACAGTACGTCCAGGATGCTGCCGGGAAGGATTTTCTTTCAGAACTGACCCATGGTATCGCATACGACAAACGCAACAGTTCAACATTTCCGACCGATGGTTATATCCTGCGTATGAATAATGCCCTTGCCGGTATTGGTGGGACAAAACGCTACTTGCGCAACACTTTTGATGCTGCACAATATTACTCGTTATATGACCAATGGGTTCTTTCGGTTAGGGGCAGTGTCGGGCATATTGTCGGCATTGGTGAAGATGTTAATTTGCTCGACCGGTTCTTCATTGGTGGTGATAATCTAAGAGGGTTCGCGACTTCTGGCGTTGGCCCAAGGGACAAGTCGACGAAGGATGCCCTTGGCGGTGAATGGATGTACAGAGGAGGCGTCGAACTTGGCTTTCCGCTTGGATTACCAGAAGAGTTAGGGCTTTCTGGAAAGCTGTTTTCAGACATTGGCAGCGTTGGAAAATTAAACCCCAGCGGTTCGGATGTTTACGATACGGGAAGTTTGCGCTTATCGGTCGGCACCGGTGTAACATGGGTATCTCCGTTCGGCCCAATTGCCGTTGATTTTGGTGTGCCGGTGATAAAGGAAGATTTCGATGAAGACGAAAATGTTCGCGTTAATTTCGGCACCAGATTTTAGGAGTTTCTCGTGAAGAAAATTTTTTCCCTTCTGGCCCTTATAGGGTTGATATCTTTTACTCCAGTAAATGAAACTTTTGCACAGGATGCGACTACCGGAATCAAGATTGCTGTTATCGATATCAACATGATCCTGCGGGATGCGGCGGCTTTTAAATCCATTCGCCAGCAAATTGGTGCTTACCGTGACACCTTCCAAAGTGAAATTCAAAAAGAAGAAGAAACCCTGAGAAAGGGAAACCAGGAATTGGCCCGGCAAAGGACTTTACTGTCAGCCGAAGCATTTGCTGAAAAGCGTCAGGAGTTTGAGGCAAAGGTTGTTGCTGTCCAACGTCTGGTTCAGCAGCGCAAGCAGAACCTCGACAAATCCCAGGCTCAGGCGATGGGACAAATCCAGGATGTGCTGAACGTTATTGTCACCGAATTGTCTGAAGAGCAGAAAATCACCCTGATCCTGCGCAAGGATCAAACCATCCTGGCTGGCACGGAATTGCAGATCACCAAACAGGTGCTCGAGCGCCTTGATGCAAAAATGCCGACCATTGCGGTTTCCGACCCGGCTAAATAAAAGGGCAAAACCCGGTTATGGCCGATCCAGTTTTTTTTAATGTCAGCGGGCCATATTCCTTAAAGGAACTGGCAAGGATTGCCGGTGGCGAACTGTCTGAAGGGGCCGATGGTGACGCCTTGTTCAGTAACGTTGCACCGCTTGCTGAGGCGTCAGGCACCGACATCAGCTTTCTTGATAACAAACGCTATATTGAAAGTTATTGCACAAGCGCCGCCGGGGCTTGCATCGTTATTTCGGCGCTGGCGTCAAAAGCACCCGCAGGAATGCATTTGGTGCTGATGGATGATCCTTATCGGGGCTACGCAAAAGTTGCTCGTGCTTTCTATCCACTGGCTCCCCTCGAAGTGAATGTATCGGATAAATCCAGCATCAATGAAACCGCCGACATTGGCGGTGGTTGCAGGATTGATCCGGGCGTTGTTATAGGGGCCGGCGTCCGTATTGGGGAAGGCTGCTGGATTGGTGCCAATACAGTCATTGGCGCGGGTGTTACCATTGGCAATGATTGCCGCATTGGCCCCAGTGTGACGCTCGATTTCACACATATTGGCTCACGCGTTATCATCCATACCGGGGTCCGTATCGGCCAGGATGGCTTCGGTTTTGCCATGGGACCGCAGGGGCATTTGAAAGTTCCGCAGCTGGGTCGGGTGATTATTGAGGACGACGTGGAAATTGGTGCAAATTCGACGATTGATCGCGGTACCGGGCCTGATACCTTTATTGGCGCCGGAACAAAAATTGATAATCTGGTTCAGATCGGCCATAACGTTCGTCTTGGCAGGGGTTGTATTGTTGTTGCCCAGGTTGGTATTTCGGGCTCTACCAGTGTTGGTGACTTCGCCGCAATGGGTGGTCAGGTGGGGATCGCCGGCCATTTGGAAATAGGTGCTGGCGCTCAAATCGCAGCTCAAAGTGGTGTCATGCGCAATATTGAGCCGGGGCAAAAAATCGGAGGATCGCCATCGCAGCCATTCCGGGAATGGATGCGGGGCATAGCGGCGATAGAAAAATTGTCCAAAAAGAAAGGTAGCTAGACGTGTCTGAGGAAGTAAAAAATATCGACATCGTGCGTATCATGGAAATGATACCCCATCGATATCCCTTTTTGATGATTGATAAGGTCACAGACGTGATTACAGATGTCAGTGCTATCGGCATCAAAAACGTGACCATAAATGAACCCTTTTTTCAGGGCCATTTTCCTGGCCACCCTGTCATGCCCGGAGTCCTGCTTATTGAGGCCATGGCACAAACATCCGCCGTTCTGGTTATTCAAACCATGGGCGTCGAGTCAGAAGGCAAGCTGGTTTATTTTATGTCCGTTGATCAGGCCCGTTTTCGTAAACCGGTGACCCCGGGTGATTGTCTGTCAATTACGGTTACCAAATTGAGGAACCGGGGCAATGTATGGAAGTTCAAAGGCGAAGCACGTGTCGGCGAAACCCTGATGGCGGAAGCGACGTTTGCCGCAATGATTGTGGATAACGAATAAAATGACTGAAATTCATCAAACAGCGATTGTCGCAGAGGGCGCAGAAATCGGCACAGATGTTATCGTTGGCCCTTATTGCATCGTTGGTTCTGATGTTAAGCTGGGCGATGGTGTTGAGTTGATCTCCCACGCCATCGTAGAGGGAATCACCAGTGTCGGTTCCAACACCCGCATTTTCCCTTTTGCCTCCATCGGACATCAGCCGCAGGATTTGAAATATGGCGGTGAACCTTCCAGACTCGAGATTGGTTGCAACAATGTTATTCGCGAACATGTGACCATGAACCCCGGCACCGAAGGTGGCGGCATGTTGACCAGTGTTGGCAATAATTGTCTGTTTATGGTTGGTGCGCATGTCGCTCACGATTGTCAAATCAAGGATCATGTTATCCTTGTCAATAATGCCACACTGGGTGGCCATGTGATGATTGATGAGTGGGCAATTATTGGCGGCTTGTCGGCCGTTCACCAATTTGTCCGTATCGGCCGCCATGCCATGGTTGGCGGTATGTCAGGCATCGAAAATGACATCATTCCCTATGGTTCGGTTATTGGTAACCGTGCCCGCTTGCAGGGATTAAATGTGGTCGGACTTAAGCGCCGAAACTTTGACCGGGAAACCATTCACGAACTGCGTAGTGCATACCGACTGTTATTCGCCCCGGAAGGCACGATGGCGGAACGGCTGGAAGATGTCGCCGAAATGATGAGCAGCATCGAGCCCGTTATGGAAATCGTTGATTTCATTCGTGCAGATTCCTCGCGCTCAATTTGCCAACCCAGTTTGGAAGATGCAGCCTAAATTAGGCGTCATTGCTGGTGGCGGTGAGCTGCCTGCACGTCTTATCCAGTCCTGCAAGGAAACAGGGCGAGAATTCTTTGTCATCGCCTTTGAAGGGCAGACGGCTCCCGCTATTTTTTCAAGCGATGACGTTCCTCATGCCTGGGTTCGTCTGGGAGCGGCTGGAAAAACGCTTCAACTTCTTCGTGACGCCGCCGTTGAAGAAGTAGTCATGGTTGGCGCAATCAAAAGGCCCAGCCTGAAAGACCTGCGCCCGGATATGTGGGCGACAAAGTTTTTTGCCACCAGTGGGGCGGCCACCCTTGGTGATGACGGACTTCTGAAGGCCCTGATCAAAGCGCTGGAAGGTGAAGGCTTTGGCGTTGTTGGTGTTGATCAGTTGTTGCCTGATATCATCGCCCCCAAAGGCGTATACGGGTCCGTTTCACCTTCTCGGGACGACCTTGCGGACATAAATGTCGCGAGACAGGCCGCCTTGTCCATTGGGGTTGAGGACAAGGGGCAAGGCGCCATCGCTTGTGAAGGCAAAGTTGTTGCCATCGAAGACGAGGCAGGTACAGATGCCATGATCGGACGATCCGGGAAGGGTGGGGTGCTTGTCAAAGTGAGTAAACCCGGACAGGAAACGCGCGCCGACTTGCCGACAATTGGCGTCACCACCGTTGAGGCCGCCGCACGGGCCGGATTAAAAGGGATTGCTGTTGAGGCCGGAAAGGCGCTTGTCGTCGATATGGCGGGTGTTATCGAGTCTGCTAATCGGGAAGGCCTTTTCATCACTGGTATAGAGGCCGACAACCCACTGGTTTATGTAATTGCGGGCGAGGCCTCCGGCGATATCCTTGGGGCTCGCCTGATGGTGCAGTTAAAGGACAAAAATGATGCCATCCAATTCGTCGGTATCGGCGGCCCTAAAATGACTGAGCAGGGGTTGCAAAGCCTTTTCCCCATGGAAGAACTGTCACTCATGGGGTTGGCCGAAATCCTTCCACATTTGCCAAAGTTGATCAAACGCATCAATCAAACCGTAGCGGATGTTATGAGCAAGCAGCCGCAAATATTGCTGACCATCGACGCGCCGGGATTTTGTTTTCGGGTCGCCAAAAAACTAAAGGCAAGCAACATCAAGCTGGTTCATTACGTTGCACCTTCAGTCTGGGCGTGGAAGCCGGGGCGAGCGAAAAAAGTGGCGACTTTTCTTGATCATTTGTTGGTCCTGCTGCCATTTGAGCCGCCTTATTTCGAGCGCTTTGATCTGGCGACAACGTTCGTCGGCCATTCGGTGGTTGAAAGTGGCGCCGATAATGGTGACGGCGAGGCTTTTCGCAAGCGTTTGAATATTGATAACCAGACACCCGTCATGGTGCTGCTGCCGGGTTCGCGTCGCGGCGAGATCGAAAAACTGTTGCCGGTGTTTTGTCAAACAGCCCAGATGTTATCGGCCAGTCATGAAGGTATAAAAATCATCATTCCGACATTGCCGTCCCTGTCAGACAGTATCGCCAAGATCGTTGAGGGTTGGCAGATTGATGTGCAAATCGTCGAAGGGGACAGGGATAAATTCGACGCTTTCGCCGCCGCCGACATCGCCCTTGCGGCTTCGGGCACCGTCGCCCTTGAGCTTGCAATGGCGGGGACCCCGGCGGTTATTGGCTACAAGGTTCATTCCCTGACAGCATGGTTTGTCAGGAAGATGATCAAAACTCCTTACGCTAATTTGATCAATATCGTTCTTGGGTACGAAGCCGTGCCGGAATTATTGCAGGAAAAATGCCGTCCCGACTTACTGGCGGAAGCCTTAAGCGGGTTACTTGTTGACGAAACTGCCGCAAGCAAACAGATCGAGGACGCCAACAAGGCCCTTAAACAATTGGGACGGGGTGGCCCATCGCCATCTGGTCGGGCCGCCGAAACATTATTGTCGATACTTGAAAAGGAAACAGCAGCATGACCCCCGATACCGAAAAATTCCGCTTGTTACACACCATGATCAGGGTTCTCGATCTCGATAAATCAATCGACTTTTACTGCCGCCATCTGGGTATGAAATTAATGCGCCGTACTGATTTCCCCGGCGGTGAGTTTACCCTTGCCTTTGTCGGCTATGGCGATGAAACAACCCACGCCGTCGTCGAACTGACCCATAACTGGGGTCAGAGCGAGCCCTATGAAATTGGTGATGGCTTCGGCCACCTGGCGATCGCTGTTCCCGACATTTACGGTGCCTGTGACGGTATGCGCGACGAAGGGGTAACGATCAGCCGCGAACCGGGGCCCATGCAACACGGGACCAGCGTTATCGCCTTTATCGAAGACCCAGACGGCTATAAGATCGAACTGGTTGAAAAATCCTGACCTAAGTGCGGTCTTTCATATCCACAAAATCACGCTCGACCTCACCGGTGTAAAGCTGACGCGGACGACCGATTTTCTGGGTCGGGTCCTCAATCATTTCATTCCACTGGGCAACCCAGCCGACTGTCCTTGCAACCGCGAACAGGACGGTGAACATGGACGTCGGTATGCCCATGGCGCGATAAATGATGCCTGAATAGAAATCAACGTTCGGATACAGTTTCTTTTCAACGAAGTATTCATCTTCAAGGGCAATGCGTTCAAGTTCCATGGCCAGATCAAGCAACGGATCATTCTTGATGCCAAGATCGCCAAGCACTTCATGGGCTGTCTGGCGCATAATCTGGGCACGGGGATCAAAGTTCTTATAAACCCGGTGGCCGAAGCCCATCAGACGGAACGGATCGTCCTTGTCCTTGGCTTTCTTGATGTATTCAGGGACCCGGTCCTTGGAGCCGATTTCATCAAGCATGTTAAGCACCGCTTCGTTAGCGCCGCCGTGTGCCGGGCCCCAAAGGGAAGCAATTCCGGCCGCGATACAGGCGAATGGATTGGCTCCTGATGATCCTGAAATCCTGACAGTCGAGGTCGAGGCATTTTGTTCGTGATCGGCGTGTAGAATCAAAATACGGTCCATGGCGCGCGACAGGATCGGGTTTACGATATATTCCTCGCACGGGTTTGAGAACATCATGTAAAGGAAATTTTCGGAAAAACTGAGATCGTTTCTTGGATAGGTAAACGGCATGCCGATGGAATACCGATAGGCCGACGCTGCGATGGTCGGCATCTTGGCGATCATTCTTGTGGAGGCGATGAACCGGTGCTTGGGGTCATGGATGTCGGTGCTGTCGTGGTAGAACGACGACAGGGCACCAACGACACCGTTCATAATTGCCATGGGATGGGAGTCACGACGGAAACCACGGAAGAAGTAGTTGATCTGCTCATGCAGCATGGTGTGGTACATGATCCGTGTTTTGAATCGTTCTATTTTTTCCTCGGTTGGCAGGTCGCCATAAATCAGCAAGAAGCATACTTCGAGAAAATCAGATTTTTCCGCTAGCTGATCAATGGGGTAGCCGCGGTATCGAAGAATACCTTTTTCGCCGTCGATGAAGGTAATGGCAGATTCACAACTACCCGTCGAGGTGAAACCAGGATCGTAGGTGAAACATCCGGTTTCTGAGTACAGTTTGCGCACATCAATGACATCAGGCCCGGTCGTGCCTTTAAGAATGTCCAGATCATAGGTGTCACCATTGCGGTTATCTTTAAGGGTAAAGGCATTTTTTTCCACGGGCGTTGGTGCGTCAGACATTATATGATTCTCCAATTAGCGGTTTTATCAGCCGACTTGATTATACACTATTTTTAGATACTTAAAGAACGTCATCAAGACGTCCGAGGGTTTCTTCGCGCCCCAGAACATCCATTACTTCAAAAATCCCAGGTGAGACATTTGAGCCACTCAATGCGGCGCGCAGGGGTTGGGCCAGTTTGCCAAGTTTTATGTCTTGCGCTTCGGCCAGTTGCTTGACCGTGTCTTCCATCGCCTGTTGGTTCCAACCGTCAAGGGCGGCAAGGGATGTGCGCAGGGAAGCGATCTTTTCAAGTCCATCATCGGCAAGCAGTTTTTGGGCTTTATCGTTCATTTGCAAGGGTCTGGGGGCGATGTAAAAAAAGGCGCTCTCGCTTAGTTCGACAAGAGTTTTGGCGCGTTCCTTCAGGCCGTTCATGGCTTTTGTCAGCAGTTCTTTTTCACTCTCCGACACGTCCCGGCCAAGGCGCTCAGCTAAGGCGGGTGCAATCAGGTTAACCAACCGGGATGGCGCAGCTTCGCGCATGTATTGGGCGTTGAGGCTGGTCAGTTTAGCGACATCAAAGCGCGATGGTGATTTGCCGACCCCTTTTAGGTCGAACCATTCAATGGCTTTGTCGGTGGGGATGAACTCTTCATCGCCGTGAGCCCAACCAAGACGTAGCAGGTAATTGCGCATGGCTTCGGGCAGGAAACCATCGTCGCGATAGGTCTCGACACCAAGCGCGCCATGACGTTTTGACAGTTTGGCGCCGTCGGCCCCGTGAATAAGCGGAATGTGGGCAAATTCCGGAACATCCCAGCCCAGCGCAAGATAAAGCTGGTACTGGCGAAAGGCGTTGGTCAAGTGGTCATCACCGCGGATGACGTGGGTAACACCCATATCGTGATCATCGACAACGACGGCCAGCATGTAGGTCGGGGTGCCATCGGCGCGCAACAGGACCATGTCATCAAGCTGGTCGTTGGCGACCTTGACCTGACCCTGAACCAGATCATTGATGATGCTTTCACCTTCCCTGGGGGCTTTTAGGCGAATAACCGGATCAACACCTTCAGGCGCATCTTCGGGCGATTTGTCACGCCAGCGCCCATCATAACGCATGGGGCGCCCCTCGCTGCGGGCCAGTTCGCGCATTTCAGTAAGTTCATCAGGCGAGCAATAGCATTTGTATGCCTTGCCACTTTCGAGCAACTGATCAATTGCCTTGCGATGTTCATCAATGCGGGAATATTGCGAGATCGCCTCGCCGTCCCAATCCAGTTCCATCCACTTAATGCCGGCGTAGATGGCTTGGACGGCTTCCTCAGTTGAGCGGTTACGATCAGTGTCTTCGACCCGAAGCAGGAATTTGCCACCGTGATGGCGGGCGAAGAGCCAGTTGAACAAGGCAGTGCGGGCACCGCCAATGTGGAGGAAACCTGTCGGGGAAGGCGCAAAGCGTGTAATAACCGTCATAAAGGTATCAGTTTCAAAAATGGGGACTATTGTGTTTTGATAGTGAAGGAGGCCCTTGGAACCTCCGGGAATCTTTAATTATCACATTTTGTTAGCAGTTGCAGCAAATTATTTTAAAAATGGTGGGTAAGCTGCTGAAAACAAGCAATAAATATAGAATTTTCTTTGAGTTGGAACAAAATCGTCTTGTGCTTTGGACGCCGGTCGCGTTGGGCGCTGGAATTGCCTTTTACTTTTATCTGAACGTCGAACCGCCGCTGTGGTCGGGGATTGTAGGCCTGCTCGGTACGCTGCTTGCCCTGTACATGACACGGGGGCGCAATGTGCCGCTTATAGCTTTGTTGTGCATAAGCGTTTCACTGACCTGTGTCGGTTTTAGCGCGGCCCAATGGCGGACTGCCTTTGTCGCCGCTCCGGTCCTGGAGCGGGCCATGGGACCGACCAGCGTTGAGGGGCGCATTGCCAGATTGGAATTCAGGGTAAAGGGGGACAGGGTGACCCTCGAAAAACCGAGAATCGGCGGGATCGGTCCCGGGCAGACGCCTGAAAAAATCCGTATCGTGTTGACTGGATCACAACCGGCTATGCAAACCGGGGACTGGATCAGGGTACGCGCCAAATTGACGCCACCCCCGGGCCCAGCCGCCCCCGGTGCTTTTGATTTCCAGCGCCGCCTGTATTTTTCAGGCATCGGCGGTGTCGGCTTTTCTTACGGTGCGGCCAAGCTTACATCGAAGGCCAGTCTTTCAAATTCTGTAAATCCCCTGCAGACGATCATGTCGAGCCTGTCCCAATTGCGCATTTTGATCGGTAAGCGGGTTCTTGACGGGTTTCCTGAACCTGAGCAGAAGGTCAAGGGTGCGGTTATCCAGGCGCTGATGACCGGTGAGCGCGGGGCCATTCCAGAACAGGTGTTGGACGACTTTCGCGATTCTGGAATTGCCCACCTTTTGGCTATATCCGGCCTTCATATAGGCCTTGTCGCGGGGATCGTCTTCGTAGGGGTCAGGGGCTTTTTGGCTTTGTTCCAATCACTGGCGCTGGCCTATCCAATCAAAAAATGGGCCGCGCTGATGGCCCTTGTGTGTGCATTTTTCTACGCCCTGATTGCCGGGGCGACAGTGCCAACAATGCGGGCGTTCCTGATGATCGGGGTGGTTCTGCTCGCTGTTGTCTTTGAACGCCGCGGTCTGTCTCTCAGGCTGATCGCCTTTGCTGCCTGCGTCATTCTGTTGATCAAACCAGAAAGCCTGTTCGGCGCCAGTTTCCAGTTATCATTCGCCGCCGTGACGGCGCTTGTCGCGGTGTACGAGGCCTTATTAGAAAGTCCTTGGATCAAGGCAAGAAGGGGCAAGGGCAGGGGGATCGCCTCACAGGTGTTGTTGTATGTAGGCGGTGTCGCCTTAACGACCCTGATTGCCGGGTCGGCAACGGCACCGTACGCCGCTTTTCACTTCAACCGTTTTGCCGACTTCAGCCTAGCCGCCAATTTGCTGGCGGTGCCGATGACGGCTCTCTGGATTATGCCCTGGGCCGTGGTCGCATTCGTATTGATGCCCTTTGGTCTCGAAGGCCTGGCCCTGATGCCCATGGGGATCGGGATCGGGGTCGTGCTGGATTTAGCCCACGAGGTTGCATCCTGGCCCGGTGCTGTAACACTTCTGCCGGCCATGGAAACATGGGCCCTTGCGGCCATTACCCTGGGCGGCCTTTGGCTGTGTTTGTGGCGAAGAGCATGGCGATGGTTTGGAGTATCAGGTGTTGCTGCAGGACTGGCCTCGCTTCTATGGGTACAAAGTCCGGATATTCTCATTGACGGCAAGGGTCGCTTGTTGGCCCTAAGTGGAGAAGACGGAAGGGTAAATGTGTCATCCCTGAAAACAGCGAAATTTACCCGCGATGTCTGGCTAAGAAGGGCGGCCCAGGACAAGGCCGATCTGTGGTCTGAAATGGAAAATCAAAAACCGGAAAAACTGACGTGTGATCGCCTCGGCTGCATTTTTCACATCAGGGGTCAAAACGTCGCCTTGGTGCGCCGCGTCGGGGCCGTCGAAGAAGACTGCCGAAGCGCCGATGTGATGATCGCAAGCGTCCCGGTTCGCATTGCTTGCTCTCACCCGCGCGTGGTTATTGATCGCTTCGATTTATGGCGCAACGGCACCCATGCATTCTGGTTTGATGAGAACGGCACGGTCCGTGTTGAAACGGTCAATACCAGCAGGGGGAAAAGGCCGTGGGTGCACAGGCCGACCAGGCGCACGGTAGGTGAAAGTGAACCAGGAACTTAAAAATGCCTCTCAATATAAATTTCGTCATTCCCGCGCAGGCGGGAATCCAGCATTATCTGGTTATGTCAGCTAATTGATCAGGCATTTCTGGAACCCAGCCTTCGCAGGGGGTGACGGAGTTTTTTTCTAATACTTGCGCAGCAAGCCGACAAGCTGACCCTGCACCTTGACCCTGTCGGGGCCAAAAATACGGGTTTCAAAATCCTTGTTGGCGGGCTCCAGGGCGATTGAATTTCCCTTGCGCCGCAGGCGTTTCAGGGTCACTTCCTCATTGTCGATGATGGCGACGACGATCGCCCCGTTTTCGGCATTATCGGTGTGGCGGATAATCACCGTATCGCCATCGTGAATGCCCTCGTCAATCATCGACTCACCATCGATTTCAAGAGCGTAATGCCTGCCCTTGCCGATCATGTCGGCAGGGATGGCAATTGAGTTTGATGGATGGTCAACCGCCTCGATGGGTAGTCCGGCGGCAATTTTCTCGTAGCGCGGAATGTGCACGGTAGCATTCTCGTCGATAGAACTTGAGACGGGTTCGGCACCGGATATTTTGAAATCGCCCTGAATGACATTGGGCTTAAAGCCCTCATTCTCCACACCTTTTCCGGAATTTTCAATGTTTTCGGGGCGGCGTAGAATTTCAAGGGCCCGGGCCCGGTGCGGTAGGCGGCGAATAAAGCCGCGTTCTTCAAGCCCGGTGATCAGGCGATGAATGCCGGATTTCGAGGCCAGTCCCAGTGCGTCTTTCATTTCATCGAAGGAGGGGGATACACCGCTTTCCTTAAGACGTTGATCAATGAAAAGAAGAAGTTCGCACTGTTTTTTCGTTAGCATGATGGACGGCTCTCCGCTGAAGAGTTTTTCCACATCCTGTATGCCGTTTGAGGTCATCATCAAGATATAGAACAAAAGCAAAACGTTATATGATGTTGTACTTTTGTTCTCATTGGCCGTCAAGGCCCAAAATTGCACTTATGGGATGTTTTTTTAAAGCGACAGCACGGAACCGCGCAGCAACATGATGCCAACACGCTCTCCGGCTTTGACCGGTTCCGCATGGGGTTTTCTGACGATCAGGCAATCGGCTTCGGCGAAACGGGCCTGCATGGCGCTGTCCTGCTTGCTAAAGGGCATGGCGACAAGTTCACCCTCTGGACCGTTTTCCAATCTGGCACGAAGGTAATCCTGGCGCAGGTCGTTAGCCTCCAGATCCTGACCCAGGACAACACTTTGCAGGGGTTCTTCGCTTTTCGTCATGCCAAGCATGATGGTCAGGGCCGTTTTAAGAAACAGCATGGAGCAGACACCGGTAGAGACCGGATTCCCCGGCATTCCGAAGACGACCAAGTCATCGATCTTGCCAAACAGCAGCGGTTTGCCAGGCCGCATGGCGATTTTGTGAAAGATCTGTTTTAAACCCTTTTCCTTAAGCACCTTGCCAACCAGATCATAATCCCCGACCGAAACGCCGCCGATGGTGACCAGCACATCACAATCCATGGCTCCCTCAAGGGCGGCGTGCAATTGCTCCTCCCGATCCCCGGCAATACCCAGAACGACCGGCTCACCACCCATGGCGATGACATAGGAATGCAGCGCGAAGCTGTTTGATGAAATAATTTGAGAGGGGCCCAGTTCATCACCGGGCATGGCGACTTCATTTCCGGTCGCAAGGATCGCGACACGGGGTTTGCGGCGAACGGGCAGGGAGGCCAGATTCATGGCCGCAGCCAGACCGATATGTCGGGCGCCAAGAACCGTCCCGGCTTTAATCAGCACATCGCCGTCAGCAAAATCCATTCCGGCAGCGCGCACGAAGTGATTGGCGATGACACTTTGTTCGATGGTGATGGCATCTCCATCGGCGTTTGTGTTTTCCTGCATTTGCACAGCGTCGGCACCTTTTGGCAGTGGTGCGCCGGTAAAAATGCGGACAGTCTCACCAGCCCCGAGCACACCATCGAAACCACCACCGGCTTGGGATTCTCCAATCTGTTTGAGGACAACCGGCGAATTTTCCGTATCGGCGGCGCGCAGCGCATATCCATCCATGGAGGAAACCGCGACCGGCGGATGTGACAGGCGGGACGCAAGATCCCGGGCAACAACACGGCCCAGGCATTCGAGTAATGGAACCTCCTCGACCCCGGTGAGGGCAACGTTTCCTGCGACATGTTGTAAGGCTTCGCTGACAGGGATCATCAGTCGGCCTCGAAGCTGCCTGATTTGCCACCGGCCTTGTGGGTTAGCCGGATATTGCCGATGCGCATAGCTTTATCGACGGCCTTGCACATGTCGTAGACGGTAAGGGCGGCAACGGAAACGGCGGTCAGGGCTTCCATCTCGACACCGGTCTTGCCGGTCAGCTTACAGGTCGCCTCGATATCGACGGCATTACGGGTGCCGTCACAGCTTAAAGTGACATTCACCGACGACAGATTGAGCGGATGACACAGGGGGATAAGGTCGGGGGTGCGTTTGGCTCCCATGATCCCGGCCAGTTGCGCGATCGACAGAACATCGCCCTTTTTGACGCCACCACTTTCGATCAGGGCCATCGTCTCAGGTTGCATTTCAATGCTGCCTTTGGCGGTGGCGATGCGCTCTGTCACGCCTTTGTCGGAAACATCGACCATGACGGCGTTGCCGTTTTCATCGATATGGGTCAGGTCAGACATGATGGATCCTTAAAATAGATTTGGTGGCGGTTTCAACATCATCCTGGGTCATCAGTGCCTCGCCGATCAGAAACCGTTTAGCCCCGACTTTGGCCATGCGGCTAAGGTCTTCGGGGGAGTATAGCCCGCTTTCGCAAACCAGTTGACGCTCCGCCGGGATATGATCTGCAAGTTCTTCTGTCATGGCAATATCGACGGCCAGGGTTTTCAAGTTGCGATTATTGATGCCAATGAGTGGCGATTTCAAGGCCAGGGCACGGTCCAGCTCTGATTTGTTGTGGACTTCAATCAGGACATCCATGCCCAGTTCATAGGCCTGTGTCTCCAATTCGCTGGCCTGGGCGTCCTCAAGGGCGGCCATAATCAGCAGGATACAATCAGCGCCCAAGGCCCGGGCTTCGACGATCTGGTAGGGGTCGAGCATGAAATCCTTGCGCAGCACCGGCAGGTCAACGGCGGCGCGCGCTTCAATGAGAAAACTGTCGGCCCCCTGAAAATAAGGTGTGTCCGTCAATACAGACAGGCAGGCCGCGCCCCCGGCCTGGTAGGCACGAGCCAGGGCAGGCGGGTCGAAGTCTTCACGGATCAGGCCTTTGGACGGCGAGGCCTTCTTGATTTCGGCGATCAGCCCGTAAGCGCCTTGATCGACCTTTGCAGACAATGCCCTTGCAAAACCACGAGGAGCAGAGGCCTTGCTGGCTTTCTGTTCAATTTCAGATAGTGGTGCTCGCGCTTTACAGGTGGCGATGTGCAGAAGTTTATCGGCACAGATTTTAGCTAGAACATCATCAGCCATTGGTAATGGCGACCAGTTTGTCGAGGGTCTGGCGAGCCCGGCCGTCGTCAATTGCCGCCGCAGCCTGGTCGACGCCATCCTTAAGATCGCCGGCTTTGTCCGCTATCAACAGGGCTGCAGCGGTATTGTAAAGCACGACATCCCGGTACGGGCCGGGGTCTCCTGCAAGGACAGCGTTCAAGGCAGCGGCGTTGTGATCCGGATCGCCACCTTTCAGATCATCGGGACTGGCCAGATCGATACCGGCTTCGGCGGGTGACACTTCAAAGGTTGTCACCTTGCCGTCTTTCAGGTCAGCAACAAAGCTGGGGCCGGTTGTGGTCAATTCATCAAGGCCGTCCGATCCATGCACAACCCAGGCGCGCTCGCAGCCCAGATTACCAAGCACCGTCGCCATCGGCACAATCCAGTCGCGGGAAAACGCGCCGCTGAACTGTCGTGTGACACCGGCAGGATTGGTCAACGGCCCCAGCAGGTTGAAGATGGTGCGGGTGCCAAGTTCGACGCGCGGGCCTCCGACATGCTTCATCGCCCCGTGATAGAGCGGCGCCATCAGGAAACCGATACCGGCCTCGGCTATGGCTCGTTCAACGTGGGCCAGGTCGGCGTCCAGGTTTACGCCAAGCGATGCCAGCACATCAGAAGCGCCGGATTTCGACGACAGCGCCCGGTTGCCGTGCTTGGCAATGGGAACGCCACAAGCCGCAGTGACAATGGCCGCGGCGGTGGAAATGTTATAGGAGCCCGAACCGTCACCACCAGTGCCGACAATATCGATGGTGTCGGCGGGAGCAGACACCTTCATAGCCTTCGCCCGCATGGTCTTTGCCGCGCCGGTGATTTCGTCAACCGTTTCACCGCGAACCCTGAGCGCCATCAGGAAACCGCCAATCTGGGCCGGGGTGGCGTTGCCCGACATGATGATGTCGAAGGCTTGCGTTGCTTCATCCTGATCAAGGGTGTTGCCGTCTGCGACTTTGCCGATCAGGGACTTCAGGTTATCGCTCATGCCGCAAGTTTCCCTTTTGTCAGGTCGATAAAGTTGCCGAGCAGGGCATGACCGTGTTCGGAGGCAATGCTTTCGGGATGGAACTGGACACCGTGAACGGGCCGGGTCTTGTGGGACAGGCCCTGAATGACTCCGTCAGGGCTGGTGGCGGTGATTTCAAGGCATTCGGGCACTGTTTCGGGGTCGACAGTAAGTGAATGGTAACGGGTTGCCGTCAGCGGGCTGGCAATACCTATAAAAATGCCATCAGCGTTGTGACTGATCGTGTCGGTCTTACCATGCATGGGCTTTGGCGCGCGGACGATGGTTGCGCCGAAATGCTGGGCAATCGCCTGATGGCCCAGACAAACCCCGAAAACAGGTAAATTTTCTGGCGCTTTGGCTAGAAGATCAAGACAGATACCGGCTTTGTCCGGATCGCAAGGACCGGGTGAAATGACGATTCCTTGCGGCTTTAAAGCCAGTGCCTGTTCGGCAGTGATGGTGTCATTGCGATGGACAACGACCTCTGCCCCAAGCTCGCCCAGATAATGGAGCAGATTGTAGGTGAAGCTGTCGTAGTTATCGATTAATAAAAACATTACAATGCACTATCAGGGGTTTCTTAAACCAATACATTATCGAAAATCTGAGGCCCAGTCACGTGAAAGCCCACAATGCCGCCAGCCTCCGCTATCGTCAAGTGTGGTGGCTGCGCTATGTTAGATTCTATCGAAGCGTTATACGTGTGAGTGTTCTATGGATTTCCTGTCCTGGCTTCAGGTTTTGACCGTTTGCGCCCTTGGCGCCATGTCGCCGGGGCCCAGTCTTGCGGTGGTTTTGAGAAACACCGTCAGCGGCGGCAAAAAGCAAGGTGTCATGACCGGCATTGGCCACGGTCTTGGCATCTATTTTTATGCCGGGCTTGTCGTTGCCGGGCTTGGCGTCGCCCTGGCTGCTGCACCTCAGGTGGAGATGGTGCTCAATGTCGCTGGTATCGCGCTGCTGGTCTGGCTTGGCTATTCGTTTCTGGCCAGCAACAGCAAAAATTCCAAGGAAGTCAGCGTTTCCGGCCATAACGGCTTTGTCAGCGGCTTTTTGATAGCCTTTCTGAATCCCAAGATAGCGGTCTTCTTTCTGGCCGTTTTCAGCCCTTTTTTGCGGGCAGAAGCGGGCCTGCTGGAGAAAACAATTCTGGCGCTGACGGCCGGTAGCGTTGATACCCTGTGGTACGTACTGGTGGCGCTTTTCCTTTCCGGTTCGGCCTTGACTCGCTATGCGACACTGATCGAAAAAGCGATGGGTTGTTTACTATTGCTGCTTGCTGCCGGGCTGGCCTACAGAATCTGGTAAAAGACCCCTTGACCTTCCGGTTGCTGGAAGCCCCATCTTGTTACCTTACATTAAGCTGGAATGTTTAAATCATGGAGCAAGGACTTAATCATTTGACAGGTCATGTGTCGTTGCCGGTTGAGGGCATGACCTGTGCGTCTTGCGCGTCGCGCATTGAACGGGTGATCGGCAAATTGAATGGTATCGGTGCGGCCAGCGTCAATCTGGCCACTGAGCATGCCGATGTTTCATTTGATCCGGCGGCTGTCAGCCGCTCCGACATCGCCGCTGCAATTGTGCGGGCAGGATTTCAGGTGCCAGCCCAGACTTTCGAGTTGTCCATCGACGGCATGACTTGCGCGTCGTGTGTGGGGCGGGTTGAAAAGGCGCTTTTGAAGGTAGACGGGGTGGTAACGGCAGAGGTCAATCTGGCCACCGAAAAGGCCCGTGTCAGCGGCCTGGCCGGGGCTGCAGAACTTATTCAGGCCGTTGAGAAAAGCGGCTTCGGGGCGGCCATGGTCAGTGGCGACGAGACCCAGTTCCTTGAGGACGAGCGCCGCGCCAAGGCCCGCGCCCGTCATGACCTTTTGGTGTTCGGCGCATCGGCATTGCTGACCGCGCCGTTTATCGTGCAAATGTTGTCGATGTTGTCAGGTAGCGAATTCGCCTTATCG
>JACKQG010000478.1_pt1 | contig 58321 bp, 38 predicted proteins | sample 8237621 | NCBI WGS metagenome assembly JACKQG01 (sample SAMN15677084, study PRJNA649215) | marine metagenome | biome: marine; feature: Black Sea; material: saline water; isolation source: suspended particulate matter (SPM) from the Black Sea western gyre | collected 2013-06-09/2013-06-10 | depth... | reverse complement strand
CAGTTGCAAATGGGGATATTGAATTGGGCGGATTCTCCTTGAAAGATTCAGAATTTTTACTCGCGTTTGATAAAAATGTCTCTAGCTGGCAGGGGGCTTCATACGAAGACGATCAGGATTTGATTCTAAAATTTGATTTATGGGCAAATGGCAAGGTATCTCCCTTCATGATGTTTGAAACTTCTTTTGATAAATTGCAAGGTATCAAGAACAGAACCAACTATGGAATTGGCGCAAAATGGCGTGTAATTGGGGATTTGTTTTCAATCAGTGCAGCATTCCTCAATGAAAGTGAGGAAACCATTTCTAAAAGTTCAATTTATGTTTACACTTATTGGTCTGGTGGCGATTCACTTTATGTATCGGATATCAAGGATAATACGGAATTAAAACCCAAGACTTTTTCCAGATTATCTATTCGGCCAAAATTGAAACTCCCAATCGGAGAGAATTTTTATTATGAATCTCAGTATTATTATAAACCAGCTGGAGATGATGTTTTAACACATTGGATTAATAAATTTACGGTTAAAACCAAAGCTGAATGGCTGGATATTGTCATTAGCTATAGAATAAAAAATGATAATTTGCCCGCACCTAAAATATTTCGCATGTACGATACTGCGGATTCTTGGAGACCATCCAGTATTACATTCGATAATAATGGAGAGGGGTCTCCAATTCCTTATGATAAAGACCCAACCCAGTCTGCAAAAGATGGTTTAGGGGATTATTATATTCAGAACTACAAGAAAAATGATTCCACATTATCTATTGGAATCAATATCAGTTTTTAGTTTATAAAATTAACTTATGAATAAATATTTTTCCGGTCTACTGGTGATTGTTTTCACTGGATGTATTCCGATGCAGCCGCAAAAGCCCTTAAAACCTGCCTCTACTCATCAGCCCACATTTCTACAACTGACAGAGCGAAATCGTTTATTAGGTGCATTATTACCGGAAAGATCTTGTTATGATGTGCAGCATTATGACATTAATATTGATATTGATGTTAAAAAGAAATATTTAAAAGGATATGTGGATTTTACTGCATTAGCGGTGAATGATTTTAAACGCCTTCAAGTCGATTTGGCCAGCGATATGCAGTTGAATGGTGTATGGTATCTTGAAAATAAACTTGAGGTTACTCGGAAAGAAGATGCAATAATCATTGAATTTCCAGAAGTGAAGATGGGGAATGTGTTCAAATTCAGAGTCAAATATGAGGGGAGCCCGCAGGAAGCTAAAAATCCACCGTGGGATGGTGGCTTTGTCTGGGGAAAAGACGAAATGGGGCGGGATTATGTTTCGGTAAGTTGCGAAGGGGATGGTTGCAGTTTGTGGTGGCCAATGAAAGACCATATTTCCGAAGAACCGGATAATGGTGCACGAATGACATTTACAGTGCCTCAGAATTTGGTCTGTATTAGTAATGGAAAATTGTTAGAAACTAAACAGGATGTTTTCTCAGGAAAACAATCTTATACGTGGGAAGTCGCCAGTCCAATCAATAATTATAGCATTTCTGTTCAATTGGGAAATTATGTTTTACTCCAGGATACGCTTCAACGTAAGGATAAGGTAGAGGTGTTGAACCATTTCGTTTTGGACTATCATAAACAAGTGGCTTCTACCGTTTTTCCTCAATCTAAAAATATTATTCGTTTTATGGAAAAATACTTTGGTGATTACCAATTCTGGAATGATGGTTATAAACTGGTAGAAGTCTCTTACTTGGGTATGGAACACCAATCGGCAGTGACTTATGGAAATGTTTGGAGCAACTGGGGCGGAGACCATCGATCATGGACGAAAGATTATTATGGGATTATCGATGGATTGTTATTCCACGAAACCGCCCATGAGTGGTGGGGGAATAGTATCACTGCGGCGGATCCGGCGCATATGTGGCTCCACGAAGGAACTGCGGTGTATAGTGAAGCCATGTTTATAGAACAGGAACTTGGGTACAATGTCATGATCGATTTTATGCTTCGAAAGCGAAAAGGCATTCAAAATAAAATACCCATCGTTGGACCTGAGAATGAGAATTATTGGGCCTTTGGCGATTCCTATAATAAAGGTGCATGGGTTTTGCATACATTACGGCATATCATTAATGACGATCGGATCTGGTGGGACCTATTAAAATCCTTTGCTGTAAATAATGCCAAATCTCACGTCAATACAGATGACTTTATTCAACATGTAGAGAATAAAACGGAAACTGATTTAGGTTATTTCTTTCAACAGTATTTTTATGACCATCAACTACCGACGCTAGAATACTTTCAAAAAGATGACCAATTATATTATCAGTGGACAAATGTAGCGGATGATTTTAAAATGCCGATAGATTTAGACGTTAATGGTGTGCAAGCACGGATTTTTCCATCCACAGCCATACAATCAGTAGAAGTGCCACCTTTTGCCGTATTACATATTAGAGATTGGGAATTTTTAATAAATAAAAAGAAAAACCCAGACTTAGCTGGATAATTGTCGTAACCGTTCGAATAGAACTGCGCTCACCGCCGCTGATACATTAAGGGAACTGATTTTTCCCTGCATGGGGATGGTGGCTAAAAAGTCACAAGAATCTAAAACTAATTTTTTTATCCCTCGGCCTTCACTCCCAGCTACAATAAGAATTTTTCCAGTATAATCAATATTATACCATATTTTGGCTTTAATGCTGTTCTCCATGGCGATGACCCAGAACTCTTCATTTTTTAATTGTGTTACGGTTTGATGAAGATTATTAATCTCGTAAACAGGTACTTGTGTAAATGCGCCCTGACTTACCTGAATTACAGTATCTGTCATTCCGCAACTGTCACGTTTTGGGATAATGATTCCATCGATTCCTGCACATTCAGCTGTTCGAATAATTTGACCCAGATTTTGGGGATCCTCAATCCGATCCAAAGCAAGGAGCCCAACATTTCCTTTTATATTTGAAAATGAGGGAAGATTCGATTCAATTCTGCCAGAAAAACGGACAATAATTCCTTGAGTCCGCCATTGTTTATAGTTGGATTTAAACTGAGAAGCGGGGAGAAATTTTATATGTCCACCATGAAATCCTAAGGCATGGGTTATTTTGCCACTCCGTTCCGCTGGACTGCCGGACTGAATTAATATATCGGTTATTTTATATTTTCTGGATTCAAGTACAGCTGCGCACCCATTAATTCCATATATCGTATGTTGGTCTTTTGCCATTAAATTCCCTTGAGAATATAATAAAATAATGCATCGCTGGATTGAATCAATTGTGGGGCAATAATTAATTTGATGTATTTAACAAAGGGAAATTATGGCTACCAGGGAGTTTTATAAACTATCAGATGAGCATGCGGGCATTAAATCCGGCATGGTATTTAAAACGGTAAAAATTCACCATGAAGTGCAGGGAGATTTAAATGAGGACGTAGAACTCACCTTGGATCGTATCATCCATTTTCCAACCCGATATTTAATGGTGGATGCTGGGGGAAGATCCTGGACAGTTCCTGTCCATTCGGTCGAAATGATTAAAGAATAAATACCATTTCTTTCCCAAAGATTACTCCTGCCTCTGATCGCGCGATTTTAGTCCAATTTGGAAAATCTATATCAGAGAATGCACATCGGCAGGTTTTTTCTTTTACCCAATCTTTAATTGATCATCCTCTCGAGAATATAATCAATATTCACCCTGGTTACAGTTCAGTCATGGTTTCACTGGAAATGACTGCCTCCCTGAGCAGTGTGACGGAATATTTGCAGGATGTTCTTTCTAAAGTGATTGATATAGATTATCCAAAACCGAGGATAGTTGAAGTTCCCATAACGTATGGCGGTGAAAATGGGCCCGATCTGAAGCGAGTTGCCCATCATGCCGGCTTGACCCCCGATGAAGTGATTAAGCATCATTCTGAAGGTAGCTACCTGGTTTATTTCCTAGGATTCTCCATTGGATTCCCATACTTAGGGGGCATGGATGAATCGATCGCTACACCACGTTTAGATAATCCACGGAAATCTGTCCCAAAAGGATCCATTGGAATTGCGGGTGATCAAACGGGCATTTATCCATTATCCTCTCCCGGTGGGTGGAATATCATTGGTAAAACGACTTTACCCATTTTTAACATTGAGAATCCTGAACAAAGTGCTCTAAAAATGGGGGATAGAGTGAAGTTCATTCTTGTGGAGGGTGTATGAGTATCACCGTCCTAAAAGCGGGATTGCAAACTACTGTGCAGGATTTGGGACGAAACGGTTATGCCCATTATGGCATTTCTGCTTCTGGTGCAGCAGACGCCTTTTCATTAAGAATTGGAAATCTTCTCGTGGGGAACGATGAATCTGCCGCCGCCTTAGAATTAACAATTTTAGGTGGTGACTTCAAATTTGAGTCCCATGCCTTTATCGCATTGTCCGGCAGTGAGTTTGAAGCGCATCTGGACGGTGAGTCTTTTCAAAATAATGAAGGAATTTATGTTCGGAGTGGACAGATTCTTTCCGTTGGACAATCAAAGGAAGGGGCACGCACATATTTATGCGTTAGGGGCGGGGTGGATGTACCCTATTATCTTTCGGGAAAAACCACCCACGTTATGTCCAAAATGGGTGGATTGAACGGCCGACAATTAGAAAAAGGTGATTCAATTAAAATCGGAAATCTATCATCAGTAACGCAACCTATACATAATAAAGATACACTTGATCTGAATTGCGCTATCATTCGTGTTACTAATGGTTTACAGGGTGAATGGTTTTCCGATTCAACTTGGAATTATTTTTTATCAAATTCATTCACCATTTCTGATTTATCCAGCCGAATGGGGATTCGATTAACAGGAAATTTGATTCAATCTGACCGAGGGAATGAGATTCTCACAGAAGGTATTCCATTGGGCGCAATTCAAGTTCCCGGAAGTGGTGATCCCATTATTTCATTTGTGGAGCATCAAACCACCGGAGGCTACCCAAAAATAGCCAATGTTATTACAGCGGACTTGTGTAAAGTCGGTCAGTTGAAACCTGGGGATACATTTAAATTTCAACGTGTATCCATTGAGGAGGGAGAACGATTGAGACTTGAACAAGAATCATTTATTCAATCATTAAAAGCATCATGACAAATACCACGGCCATACTTGTAACGCTGATTCTATATAAAATTGTTCTCATCTTGATCGGATTGTGGGCGAATAAGCGTACCAAATCCACATCCGATTATTTCTTGGGTGGACGGAAACTCGGTCCATGGGTAGCAGCACTGAGTGCATCTGCGTCTTCATCTTCGGCATGGACACTCTTGGGTGTAAGTGGCGCGGCCTATTTATGGGGATTACCGGCCATTTGGTTATTCCCCGCTACCTTATCAGGATTTATGTTTAATTGGTTTTATATCGCACCAAGGCTGAGTATACACGGTGCCAAAATTGGTGCCATCACTTTAACGGACGTTTTGGCGACAGATGACAATGGTTTATCGATAAAAGAATTACGCTGGCTCTCGTCAGTCATTATTCTTTTTTGTTTTGTATTTTATATCGCCTCCCAATTTGATGCCGCAGGACAGTCCTTTCAATCCACCTTTGGAATGGATAAAAACATCAGTATTCTGCTTGGTGCAAGTATCATTCTCATTTATACTCTTCTGGGCGGCTTTTGGGCTGTGAGTGTCAGTGATACGCTTCAGGGAATTATGATGGCTTTATCCGCCATAATTTTACCCGTCGTTGCTGTATCTCACGCAGGGTTAGGCAATATTTTCGCAAGCTTTTCAAATCAATCTATTTTTAGTTCGCCCTCAGGAATGGGAGGTGTTGTATCCATTGGGTTTATTTTGGGTACTATGGGCATTGGCATCGGATATCCCGGACAACCCCATGTGGTGAATCGATTTATGGCCATTGAGCCGGGAGAAAAGGTTCGCCAAGGACGTATGATAGCCATCGGATGGGCACTTATTATTTATCCGGGCATGATATTCCTCGGTTGGGCCGGGCGTATCCTCATGGATATTGCGGGCCATGAACAAATTCTCATTGTGATGGGAAATCAATTATTGCCCCCAGTCTTGGCCGGGATTATTCTGGCGGCCGTTTTATCGGCCATCATGTCCACGGCGGATAGTCAGTTATTGGTGGCGGCATCCAGTGTAAGTCACGATTTACAAAGCGGTAAAAAAGAGTTCAGTTTAAACCAAACACGAATCGTTGTGGCGGTCATTTGTGTCATCGCTGTTGTCATGGCTATTTTTGTGGATAAAAGTATTTACAGTCGCGTACTATTTGCTTTTTCTGCTATGGGTGCTGCCTTTGGACCATTGCTCATTGGCAGGATGCAGGGTGGCGTACCAAAAATTCATGCAATTTCAGCCATGGCAGTGGGTTTTTTCGGAACATTATTTTTCTATTATTCTGCCATGAAACCTGAAGGTAATCCTCTGGAGAGACTTGTGCCCTTTTCTCTGGCATTTATCATTGTCCAAATGGGGAGAAAAAAAGGATGATGGACCTTAATGCTGATATGGGTGAAATCACTCGTTTGTTAGATGACGGTACGTATGAAAAACTGATGAATTATGTCACATCCATCAATGTGGCCTGCGGCGGTCATGCAGGGGATGAGGCCATGATGAAAGAAATGATTCGCCTTGGGAAAGAAAAAGGTGTGAATGTGGGTGCCCATCCCGGTTATCCCGATAAAGAAAATTTTGGCCGGATTGATGTGGATATGGATCAAAACGAATTGTTGGACTCTGTCCGGGATCAAATTCAGATATTGGTACACATTGCAAAAGAAAATGGCGTTGCACTTTCTCATGTAAAACCCCACGGCGCCTTGTATAATTGTGCGGTGAATGATGAGACAATCGCTCAAACGATTGGCGAAGCAATTATTCAAGTAGATTCAACATTAAAAGTCATGGGCTTGGCCGGATCGAAGATGCTCACAGTGTTTAAAGGATTGGGACTAAAGACCTTGGGAGAAGCATTTGCAGATCGCACTTATGAATCGGATGGCACACTGCGAAATAGAAAATATGATGATGCATTAATTACGGATCACTATAAAGCTGCATTACAAGCAGAAAAATTGTGTAAAGGCACAGTAATTTCCTTAGAAGGAAAGACAATAGAAATGGCCGTTCAAACGATTTGTATTCACAGTGATACGCCCAATGCGGTGGCGATTGCAGAGGCGGTGAGAAAAGAAATCAATTAATTAAACACCACCTGATTCCCCCCTCGTACGAGGGGGGAATCACCAGCCTATTATCGATCGGCCTACAGGCAGAAAAGGGGGGAGTCATAAATAATATACTTGGTGAGTCAATAAAAGGAAACAACATGAAACACATAATAACAATTTTACTCACACTTACCATTGGGTTTGCCCAATCTTTATCTAAGAAAGAAAAACAGATTCAGTCTTATGTAGAGCAACATACAGAAAATGCCATTGATTTGGTTGAGAAGCTGGTCAATATCAATAGTGGATCCCTGAATATAAAAGGCAATAAAAAAGTGGGTAAAATAATTCAGGCAGAATTAGACAAATTGGGGTTTAAAACCTATTGGGTCACCTACCCTAAAGACATCAAAAGGTCTGGACATTTATTCGCCGAAATGCGCGGGGGCAAAGGGAAAAACATACTTCTCATTGGTCATTTAGATACGGTGTTTGAACCGGATCACCCATTCCAGAAATACACTCGAAAAGGGGATACAGCTTACGGTCCCGGTGTGGCGGATATGAAAGGGGGCGATGTGTCCATGATCTATATTATGAAAGCATTAAAAAAGATAGGTGCCTTGAAAAAAATGAACCTCACTTTGGTTTTTACGGGAGATGAAGAAAAAACTGGCGGAGATGTGACGATCGTGCGAAAAGAATTGGTTGATGCAGGGAAGTGGGCCAATATTGCATTGGGCTTTGAAGGGGCAGGGGGTATTAATACAGGTACTATCGCCCGACGGAGTTCATCATCCTGGGTGTTGACCACCACAGGCATTCAAGGTCATTCGTCTCAAATATTTAAGGACCATCTCGGCTATGGTGCCATATTTGAAGCATCACGGATATTGAATGCATTTCGTGTGGAATTGGCGCCGGAAGAATATCTTACATTTAATCCAGGAACCATGGTGGGTGGTACTGATGTGACTTACGATCCCGTGAATTCGAAAGGAACGACTTTTGGGAAAACCAATGTGGTGGCCCAGTCGGTAACGGTGCATGGAGGTATTCGGACTATTTCAATACCCCAGTTAGAAAATGCCATGAAAAATATGAAAGAAATTGCTTCGCGAAATTTGACCGGCACCACCGCAAACATAAAGTTTAAAACCAGTTATCCACCCATGGCGCCGACGAAAGCCAATTATGCCTTATTGGATAAATTCGAAGCGGTGAATTTGGCCTTGGGTTATGGAAAGTTGGAGCCATTGGATCCCAGCAAGCGGGGGGCAGCTGACATTTCTTTTGTGGCACCTCACGTGGATGCATCCTTAGCAGGTATGGGCCCGGACGGTTTCGGAGATCATTCTGAAGATGAAGGACTTGATTTAACATCGTTCCCGAAAACAACCACCCGAACCGCCATTTTGATTTATCGGTTGACCCGGTGATTTAACGCATCCCAATTAGAACCAAACATAGGCATATAAACTGAGGTGAGGTTCAAACTACCATCTTACACTATTATCTATTAAATTCACCCGCAACCAATTTTAATAGATTTGTACCCAAGGCATTCAGGAGGGACCCATATGTCTAATTTCTTCGACGAACTAAAACGACGAAAAGTTTTTCGTGTGGCAACGTCTTATGCTGTGGTGGCATTTATCATCATGCAATTGGTGGAAATTCTTTTTCCCATGTTCAACTTCCCCCAATGGACGCAGCAATTCATCGTCATTGTGGTTCTCTTGGGTTTCCCAATCGCCGTCATCTTGAGTTGGGTATTCGACAAAACACCTCAAGGTTTTATTAAAACAGATGTGGTTGATACCGATACCGCTTCTGCTACTGGAGAGGTGAAGCCATTTTATAAAAAGAAGCGGAACTGGTTTTTAGTTATCGGTATTACGGCTGGCGTTCTGATTGGGAGAATGGGTGGTGGCACATCCGCTGAAACGGAACCGATTCATGAAAAGTCCATTGCGGTCCTGCCTTTTGAAAATCTGGGCCAATCGGGTGATGATGAATATTTTGCCGACGGCATGACCGAAGACATTCTCACGGAATTATCCAAGATCAAAGATCTGTTGGTCATTTCTCGTACCACAATTATGAAATATAAAGGATCGAATAAGACGCTGAAAGAGATTGGTGCGGAATTGGGTGTGGCCAATATTCTTGAAGGAAGTATCCGCCGCGTGGGAAATCGTGTTCGAATTACAGGACAGTTAATCAATGCCCAAAATGATCAACACTTATGGGCGGAAAAATACGACCGGGATATTGAAGATATTTTTGCAGTCCAGGATGAAGTTGCCACAGCTATAGCAAATGCACTCCGGATTGAATTATCTGATGAAGAAGTCAAGATGATTACAACTACCCAAACTGAATCGGTAGAGGCATATGATTATTATATGAAAGCCAGATCTTTGGCTTACACGTATCAATTGGCAAAAATTCCCCAAGCGATTAAGTATTACAAAGAAGCTATAAAGATTGATCCTGATTATGCACTGCCTTATGCAGGGATATCTCGGGTAAGAATGACACAATTTCATTTTCGATATATGGATACGGAACTGGCTGCCATGGCATTAATAGAAGCAAAGGAAAATGCAGAAAAAGCAGTCGCATTAGGCCCTAAAGAAGCTGAGGCCCATTTTGCTTTGGGTTTTTACTATAATGCAATTGATAAATTTGATTTGGCATTTGCCAGTTTTAAACAAGCCATTTTTCTAAACCCCAGTCATGCCCATGCACACGATGAAATAGCAGATGTATATGTGTATAAATATGGGGATTTTAAAAAGGCATTTCCGTGGTATGATAAAGCATTAATACGAGATCCCAATTTGACGCCATCCAAATGGTTTAAAATAGAATTATATATGAGGATGGGGCAGATTAGAACAGCACTACAGATGGTAGATGAAGCATTAATTGACCATCCAAATGTTGTAATGTTTCATACGCTAAAACATGATGGCCTTATGATTGATGGTCAATTTCAAGCGGCCTATGATTATATTTTATCCCATTATGATAAATATAAATCCGATAATCGATTGTTAGAATATTACCAAGCATTGGGTCTTTCGTTAATTGCAATGAATCGGTTGAGCGATTTAGATGATGTCCTCCAAAAGTTTGAAAAAGTACGGTTTGCAGATCGCACCCACCATATAGAATATTTAAGACTCATTAAACAATATAAAAAAGGCAACTACCGAGAAGTAATTCAGGGTTTTGAATTATTGGATAATACCAATTTTGCCATTGCAAACCTTTCAAGAAGAAGGGTGATGTCTGATGTGTTTTACTATTGGCGGGCAAAATCATTTTTAGAATTGGGAGAATACCATAATGCACTTGGGGAAACATTTCGATTTCGATCAGCAAATACTCAAATTATAGGATCATATGTTTTGGACATGTATTGGCCCAAAAAAGATTACTTAAAAGGGCTTGCATACGAAGGGTTGGGCGATGAACGCAACGCCCGGGAAAGCTATAAAGAATTTTTAAAAGTATGGTCCGAAGCTGATGAAGATTTACCTGAAATAATTGATGCGAAAAAACGCTTGAAAGAATTAGGGTGGGCGTCTTGATGGATTCCTTCAAAACAACAACTTTTGTCATTCTGAAAATGAGTAACTTGACTTAACCTTGTTCCCAAAAACAACAACCCGAACCGCCATTTTGATTGATCGATTGACACGGTGAATTCAAAAACACGATGCTCGCAAAATTTTTTGTCTCACTACTGAACTTTTCTCCTGCCATCAAGCGGGCCACATGGAAGTGGTGGTACCAACGGTTGGCCCACCGCGGCCGTGACACGGGGTGGTCTTTTATGAACTATGGGTTTACACCCCTGAATGGTTCGCCTAAACTTGAATTATCTCCAGAAGATGAACAAGATCGTCTCTTTATACAACTCTATGATTATGCCGCATCTCAAACTCCTATGGAAGGATTATCTGTTTTGGAAGTGGGCTCGGGACGGGGAGGAGGCGCATCCTTTGTGACGAGATATCATCACCCGTCAGAAATGACCGGGCTGGATTATTCACAATCTGCCATAGAATTGTCACGGCAACTGCATAAAAATGTACCGAACCTTCAATTTATCCAAGGAGATGCAGAATCACTCCCATTTGAGGATAATACCTTTGATGCAGTGATTAATGTGGAATCGTCCCATTGTTATGGTAACATGGGTGCATTTGTAAAGGAAGTGGCCAGGGTCCTCAAACCTGGTGGTTATTTCAGTTGGGTGGCTTTACGGGAAAGAGACATGTTAGCTGAAACAAAATTGGCATTCAATATCCCTAATCTTACGCCCATCCATAACGAATCGATTACGACAGAAGTAATTCAGGCATTGGATAATATTCATGAAAGAAAAATGGCTATGATTGCTGAAAATGTACCCAAGGCAATCCAATCAGCTTTTATGGATTTTGCCGGTGTAAAAGATTCGCAGATCTACAATGCATTTCAAGAGGGGAATGCCATATATTTGGCGCGAACATTTCAAAAAGTCACCTTATAAAACACTGAAGCACTACACGATCTATGTCCCCCACTGATTTCCCCACCTTTGGCACTGAGCATATGATCTATATGGGCGTCTGTTTGGCCATTTGGCTCGCACTCCCATTTATTGGGAAAAATTATCTGAGTCCTTCTCAACGAATTGGGGTTGCTCTTTTCCTGGCTGTATTCACCATTTTCCAGGAATTTCTTTTTGATTTTTACCAAATTTACATCAATGATTTTTCCTTTGGAGACGATTTATCACTCCACATGTGTGGGCTTGGCCTTTTTATTTCGGCTTATGCACTATGGAAGAAGAACCAGACTGCCTTCGAATTAGCCTATTTTTGGGGATTAGCCGGTGCATTTCAATCTATTATTACGCCGGATCCTGGACGATTTCCCTATGGAGATATATCGATATTTTGGAATTTCCTTTCTCATGGGCTCATTATATTGAATGTTTTATGGCTTATATGGGTTGAAGGTATGAGATGTCGAAAAGGATCCTTATTGAATGTATTATTGGTAACCAATGGTATTATTTTTATGATGGGGTATATAAATACAATAATCGGTAACGGCGCCAATTATTGGTTTCTTTGCAATAAACCGGGAGGAGACAGTCCTTTTCTCATCGGTGAATGGCCTTATTACCTTATTGTGATTCAATTGGCGGGAATTCTAATCATGGGACTTATTTATATGCCCATGTGGTTTGTAGTACATCGCAGCGAAAAAGCTGAAATGTCCTCCCTAATATCTGTGTAAATTTCGGGCATACAATGTCTACACTAATCGGTTATTTCCTTCTTGCCCTCGGCGTATCATTTATCTGTTCCACACTGGAATCGGTTATTCTTTCTGTCACCCATTCCCATATAGGAACACTCGTAAAAACGAATCACCGTAGCGGTAAGTTGCTTCAACATCTTAAGGATGATATTAATCGTCCTTTGGCGGCCATCCTCACATTGAATACAATAGCCAATACAGTTGGGGCTGCAGGGGTCGGCGCACAAGCCATGGTCGTATTTGGTTCAGGATCTGTAGCCATTGCATCTGGAATCCTCACATTTTGTATTCTTGTATTTTCTGAAATTATACCCAAAACCATTGGTGCCACCTATTGGAGACGATTAGCCAGTCCATCTGCATATTTTATTCGAATTCTCATGACGTTCACATTCCCATTTGTTTGGTTAAGTGAAGCTTTATCCGCCAAGTTGACTCCCGATATTGACGAAATGAAAAAAGTCAGTAGAGAAGAAATTACCGCCATGGCAGAAATGGGTGAAGATGAAGGCTCGATCGATGAACATGAATCGGACATTATTGAAAATTTATTTAAACTGAAAAAAATTCCTATAGAAGATATCTTAACACCTCGATCGGTAATTTTTGCCCTTCAGGACAACGACACCGTTGGGAAAGTCATGGACGAGCATGAAGATCTTAATTTCTCACGCATTCCCATTTACACAGATAATATCGATAATATTATAGGAATCGTTTATAAGGATACACTTCTGGAAACAATGGCAGATGATTATTTTGATAAGACCATGGCTGATATCGTTGAACCGGTGGATACAGTATTTGAGAAACAAACAGTAGAATCGGTTTTAAATAAATTTACAAAAACGCGATCTCACATTTTTATCGTTAAAGATGAGTTCGGTGGAACCACCGGTATCGTCACCATGGAAGATTGTATCGAGACACTTCTTGGGGTTGAAATAATGGATGAATCAGATGAAGTGGCGGATATGCGGGAATTAGCGAAAGATCAATTACGCCAAAAACGCCGTGCCGAAGAAAATGGGGATTAATTTCTTAATTCTATGAATCCATAAACAGGATTGCAACGATGAAAAAGTAGGACAATCATCTCTGATTGTCCACGACAAGCAAGATGCTTGTCGAACAAAATTGCGACTTTTAAAAATCCCCCATTTCCATAGGGAAATTTCCCTCATAAATTAGAGGCTTGTGAAAACCGTAAAACTCACAATCCTGACCTTCATCTTACTCTTTCTGACCGCTGGAGAGCGGCAGGTTAAATACTTTTTCACTGATCATGATTTTCTCACAGGTCATGATGTACCCAAATCGGAGATCATCAATAAAAACCATGTACGGGCTGAATATGACCTGTTAGATCGCCTGATACTCAAAACAAATATCAACCGCAATGGTGATGTTTTATTCCAGGAACAGTATACTTACATCGATTCAAATACAATCATCAGACAAAAGGATTTGGTGGATGATTCCGGACATATTTTTTACCAAACTATTTTTGGACGAGAGCCCCAGTCTATATCATATATCGAATGGGTATTTGGTGTTGATTCGGTTAAAAAATGGAATGATCGTTTTACCACATCTGATCTGAATGAAATGGATAAACCGGATAACTATCGGTTTTATGATGTGGATGCATTTGAGTATGGCGGCAAAGGATTGGATTATGATTCCCTGGGAAGAGTGACGCGAGATGAATGGTTCCGCCGACCCGATAATAAATCCATGCATAAATTTCTGTATACATTCTATGACGACCTCAATATCACCCACATGTTTGAATATGATTCAAATGGCGTTCTTATAATGGATGTAAAGTTAAGCCCCGATGGAACCGAAGCTGTTTTCTGGTTTACAGGTCCCCCGGATTCCAGTATTCAAAACCACAGTACGGTGGCCTATAATTTGGATGGAGACTTGAGTTGGGGATATATCAATTGGGTGGTTCCGGGAGAAATTGACAGTGGTCGGGTGGACCTCTCAGAAATATTCAAAGGTGATTATACCATCATGCTTGAAAATGACAGTGCGCTACAAGACAGCGCTGTATATGATATCCATTTTAATGGTAAGGGCGTAAAAGGGTATATGGCCACCCAACGGACCATTCACCATATTACCTATGATATCAGTCCGCCCATCATGACATTAGAAATGGATAAGTATCTTAAGGATGTGGCATTGTCATTTTCCGCTACGGAGCCCATAGATTCAGCCTATATCGTTTGGGCACCCGATTCCAATTTTGCACATATTACTTCTGATACGATTATTTTAACCCGGGATGAACGCTTAGCCACGGATCGGTTTAAGCCAAGTCATCAAACGGACCTGGTTGATGGTGTGATGTATGATCCGGAGATTTATGCGTTTGATATTGCAGGTAACTTGTCACTTCCGGGCATTCGCCAAGATGTGATTTATGATATTACACCACCTGTCTTGACAATTTCTGAGCCACTGTCAGGTGCATGGGTTAATCATCAAAATATGGGTATGAATACAAATGAGCCTATTCAAACATGGTCACTTATGGCGGAATGGCAGGGAGGAGTGCTTGACGAAAATGCACCTCATACACATGCCTTTTCTGATACAGTTCAATCAAATACTTCTATGGATTTATCCGCTTATTTTCAACTGAATGATGGCAGCACATACTCATATTCAATTGTCGGCATGGATTTGGCTGGAAATGTTTCGGATACAATTTCAATTGATTCAATCCATTTTGACATTACCCCACCTGTATTGACCATGATATTCCCATTTAATGAAGCTGCTATCAAAGACCCAACCGTGAGCTATGCGTCGAGCGAAATATTATTAGCAGGAGATTTTTTGTGGACTCAAATGGAAGGATCAGCTGATTCTTTATCTCCCCATATCGTTACCCTTTTGGGTGATGAATTATCCTCAGATGAAAAAATTCACATTCATTTAGAAAATGAACCAATTTTAACGGATGGATCTGTCTATTCGATTTTACTCACAGGACAAGATTTGGCGGGAAACGAAAGTGAACCTGTTATCGTTACCAATGTATTATTTGATACCACTCCACCTGAATTTTCAAACATATTGCCAGACTCCGGATCCGCTTTAAACCAAGAATCTGTATCCTATAATATCTCTGAAAATTTACATAAAGGTGAAATTATTTGGGAATGGACCGGCGGTGTAAAAGATCCCGATTCACCGCATAAAGTAGACTTGGCACCCATTGAGATGGCATTGGGACTTCATGATAGTATCCAACTATCAAATATGCCCAAACTTATTGACGGCGGTATTTATTCAATCCTGTTTACTGGGTCTGACCGAGCGGGTAATTTGGCGGACACAGTCATTGTTTCAAACATCCTTTACGATTATACACCACCGGAAATGGTGATTGAATATCCATTACCCCGATCCATCTCAAACACTACTGCCATGACCTATTCTTTATCGGAAGATTTATTTGAAGGACAATTTAAATGGATATGGCTGGGTGGAGTCGAGGATACACTGGCGCCTTATATTGCTATTTTAACTGAAGAAGAAAGAGGTGGTGGTGAACATTCACAGGTTGAATTGGTTAATAATCCTACCGTTGTAGAAAATGCACTATACACCATGATGTTTTCTGGCCGAGACCGAGCAGGGAACAAAACAAAACGGGCATTTGTACCGGGATTGCAATACGATTTTACACCGCCCACATTGACTTGGATTAACCCAGAAGATGGGGATGCCATTAATCATAAAAATATTCAGTTTTCTAATAGCGAATTATTGGAATCCGGGACAATTACTTGGACGTGGACGGATGGTAAAGAAGATCCGGATAGCTCACACATAATTGAACTGGAAGGCCAGGAGTTATCCGGGAATGAATTTGGTCCTGGAGTTACGATAAATGAACCACCTTTGGTTGATGGAGGGATTTATACAATTACCTATACTGGGTTCGATCCGGCAGGGAATGAATCTAATCGAATTGCTATTGGGAATGTGCTTTATGATATCACCCAGCCGGAGATAACAATAAACTATCCTTTGCCCAAGTCTATTTCCCGTACCAGTGCTGTAACCTATACCTTATCTGAAGACCTCCATGAAGGAAAATTTAAATGGATATGGCTTGGCGGTGTAAAGGATACACTTGCACCCTATACAGCTATTTTAACAGAAGAGGAGCGAAAAGAAGGTAATCATATTGAAATCGAATTGTCCAATAATCCCACCGTGGTTGAGAATGCCCTTTATACCATGACAATCATCGGGCAGGACAGGGCAGGGAATAAAACGAAACGTGCGTTTGTACCAGGACTTCAATACGATTTTACACCGCCGGAATTAACCATCATCAGTCCGGTGGATGGGGATGCAATAAATCATCATATGGTTCATTTTTCCAATAGTGAATTATTGAAATCAGGACAAATGATTTGGCGACGGACTGGCGGAAGTGATGATTTCGAATCTCCTCATATAATTGACTTGGTCAATGAAGAACTCCATGGCATTGAAATGGGTCCATTAAATATAACAAATTCGCCTCATTTGGTCGATGGTGCAGTTTATTCATTTTTGTATGTGGCCCATGATCCTGCTGGCAACCAAAGTGATACTGTGCGTGTGGATAATATTTTATACGACATTACACCGCCAACATTCACATTCACTTTTCCCGAATCAAACGTATTTACAACTGAAACAAAATTACTTTTTGACGTTTCAGAGGATATTTTTGAATTCAATATTACCTGGGATGGTAAAGGTCTGGGTGACGAAACAGATCCAATAGCATTTAATTATTTCGAAGTTTTAAATGTGGGTTCATACAATTCAGATGCGCTTTATTTACCCGAATTGAAAGACAGCTTTACTTATAGAATTAGTTTGAATGGGGTGGATCGGGCAGGGAATGCAGCCACTCCGGTATCATTGACTGATGTAAGAATTGATCTTACACCGCCTGAGTTTACTGCATTTACGCCTGAATCAGTTTCATTTATCAATCATATGACCTTGGGTTGGACACTATCAGAAGATATTGCTTCAGGGAAGGTTGTCTTTCAACAAACAGGTATTGATACAAAGTTAGAAGCAGAATTAGTCGATTTGGAATTAATAGCAGGAGAACGGTTGCCCCTGGTTCTCCAAAATAGCGTGGTGCTAAAGGACGGTGTGAGTTATACCATTTCAATTCACGGAATTGATTTTGCCGGGAATGTTTCTGAGGAACTTAAAGTAGAAAATATTACCTACGATATTTCACCGCCGGAATTGATCATGGCCCATCCAAAAACTGACAGTTTTGTCAATTTTCTTGATGTGGTTTATGCTTCAAATGAGCCTCTGCTTTCAGGAAGGATGATATGGATTAACGACCGTGAAGAAAAAATGATCTATGAACTACGTTCAGAAGATATCCATTCAGGTAAACACGTATTAGTGGATTATGGAATTCAGCCAGAAGAAAATATGCCCTATTCGATTATGATTGAAGGGACAGACCTTGCAGTTAATGAGGCGATTTCCAGTATAATTACAAATGTAATGTTTGACGTTACACCGCCCACGCTCACCATTTTAAGTCCCCTCCCAAATACGCCAGTCAATACGTCGAAGTTATCCATCAGTATCAGTGAACCTATTGAACTGGGTTCCATCCGCTGGGAAGTGGTCAAAGGTAATGATCCGAAAACACCCCATATTAAAGCATTAAATGGTGAATACCTGAAGGGTGGGGAATTCATTGAATTCGATTTTTCAACGCCGCCGGAATTGGTAAATAATGTAACGTATAAAATTACAATCGAGGGAACAGATCTGGCTGGAAACCCGTCTGAACCTATGATTATTGATAATATTCTATATGATACAACGCCACCGGAATTCGTAAATATTTCACCAATGGATGATCAGCATATACGAGAACCGGATATTACCTACACATTAACCGAAAACCTTGAAGGGGGGAAGATATATTTCGATCATGTGGGTGGTTCTTCTGACCCTAAAACAACACATATGATTACGCTGGCAGGGAGTAAAAAGAGAAAAGGGACTCAAGGCGGAAAGTTGCCTGCCTCTTTTGTGAAACTCGTCAATGGGGCTATATATAATATTCGATTTGTCGGAATTGATGCGGCTGGGAATATGGCGCCGGAAACCATAGTCAAGAATATTGCATTCGACAATGAGGTACCCACCATAATAATCTCAGAACCGACAAATAATTCATATCGAAATACCAAGTCCATTACATTTTCGATCAGTGAAGATTTGGCAGAAGGGACTATAGCACTCACCCAAATAGCAGGAAAATCCGATCCAAACGCTCCCTATACAATTATTTTTGATGAAGATGGCCGCAAAGAAGGAGATTATGAAAATACAATATTTCCTGACTTAGCATGGGTGGACGGGGCCACGTACACCTTAACAATTAATGGCACTGATCGAGCCGGAAATGTGGCAAAGGAATCAATAATAAAAAATATAACTTATGACGTTACTCCTCCGGTCATCACACTTATTAACATACATAATGATAGCTATATAAATACGACTGATTTAAGTTATACTTTAAGTGAAAATATCGAAAAGAGTATTATGACTTTTACCCAGACGGATGGTTCGCCAGATCCCCGTTCGCCCCAAGTTATTGAGCTCAAAGGTTCTGAATTAGAGGTTGGTGACTATTTAAACCGAACTTTGGGCAACGGTCCCAACTTGCAGAATGGATCCATATACCAGATTGAATTCACAGGTATTGACGCAGCAGGGAATGAAGCGCTTCCTGTATTGATAAGCAATGTAACTTTTGATAATCAACCACCGGAAATGTCTATCAGCAGACCATTAGATACTGAGCAAATTAAAACAACAATTATTTCTTACATGAGCAATGAGTTATTAGAAACTGCGACCGTTATTTTTGAGCAAACCAGTGGAACAATAGATGTGAATTCACCCCACAGGATTCCATTAAATGGTGCCCTACTTACTGAAGGTGTCCATTCAGATTATGATCTGGGGATTACGTCACAATTGGCAGATGGAGGTCGATACAGGGTATCTGTCGAAGCATTTGACAAAGCAGGGAATCCGGCAAAAATTACCCCAATCAATGATGTATTTTTTGATGTACTGCCTCCGGACTTATCCTTATCGGAACCAAAATCTGGGTCTGTTGTCAATTTAGCAACAATAACTTATTCTACATCAGAAGATATGGGTAAGGGGAAAATGATATTCACACGGACCGGCGGCGCAGAAGACCCAACAAGTCCTCATGAGAATGAACTGACTGAGGGCAGGTTGAAACAGGGAGATCATTACCAGGAATCATTCGACAATGATGTGCAGTTGAAAGATGGCAGTATTTATTCTATTGAATTTTCCGGCGAAGATTTAGCCGGTAATGTAGCTGTAAATGTTTCGGTAGAAAATATCACATTTGATACATCACCGCCGATAATAGTTATTTCGCAGCCAAAAGCAAATGGATTTTATAATCAGTTGATGCTGGATTATGAATTAAATGAAAAATTAACAACGGGTCAAATTGTTTTGGAAAGAAGAGGCGGTACGGTTGATCCTATGAGTCCACATAAAATTGATCTTGTGGATGATCAGTTGAATACTGGCCAACAACTGGGAATTCAAATCAATACGCTTACGAATTTGGTGAGCAATACCACTTATAATATTTGGATTGAAGGGCAAGATGTAGCAGGGAATGTGGGAAAATCAAAAGAAATAACCGGCGTAACTTTTGATAATATTCCTCCTGATATTTCTGTGACTTTTCCTGAAGAAGATTCCTATATAAACTCAACAACGCTTGGATTAAGAACAAACGAAGTACTGTCTGAAGCGAATATCGAATGGATATGGGTAGATGGAAATCCCGATCCTGTTGGTACTCATGAATCAAAGATGGTTGGGAATCAGCTTCAAGATGGAGACTATCCTGAAGTTAACTTTGATCCACCGCCATCTTTAACAAGTTCTGCAAGGTACCGCGTTGTGTACCACGGGACAGATCGGGCAGGGAACAATGCAACCTATGAGTTGGGTACCCTGTTCTTTGACAGCGAACCACCGGAAATTTCAGCGTTATTTCCTACAGAAAATGGATTTACCAATGTGAGTGAAGTGAGTTATGAGTTGAATGAGCCGCTACTCATGGCCAATTTAATCTGGACGCCAGTAGATGGTTCAGGCCCGATTGCAATTGATTTAACCGGCATCGAATTGGAGCCCGGGTTATTTGCTAAAACAACATTGGCAAACCAATCAGAATTAACGGATGGTACTGTCTATAATCTTTCCATAACAGCAATTGATCGGTCTGGGAACGAAGCAGAAATATCACTGTCAAACCATGTGACCTATGATAAATCGAAACCTAAATTCACCCAGGTATTCCCCAGCACCAGCGCAAGGGTAAACTCTCAATTAATTAAATGGACCGTGAATGAAGAATTAGTTAGCGGACAATATACCTGGATCCATATGGGCGGGAACGCGGACCCTGCGGCACCTCATACTTTTGAACTAACCCCAGAATTGTTGAGTGGAGGTCCTCACGATAATTCCACCCTTCCTGACTTAGAATTGGTGACGGATGCTATGTATCGAATTACGCTCCAGGGGACTGACAAAGCCGGGAATACAGGTAAAAAATTTATTATGAGTATCGTTTATGATGATATTCCACCAGAGTTGGAAATTAAATACCCCGAATCAAATACAGCTGTAAATCATCTGGATGTGGCCTATGGCATTTCGGAAGGGCTCAGCTCTGGTAAATTTATTTATACTCGAGTGGGTGGCGTGCCCGATCCAAATTCACCTGTATCTTTTGATTTAGTCGGTAACGAATTGGAAACAATTTTTGAATCACCCACATTACCCAAAAATCCACCTGTTTTACAGGATGGTTCGATTTATAATATTATTTTTGAAGGAGTGGATTTAGCTATGAATGCTTCATCTTCAAACTTAATTGACAGTGTAAAATATGACGTTACCCGACCTGTGATAACGATTCACAATCCTCAAGCAAAATCGAATTTGATGGGTGTAGAAATATCCATTGAAATCAGCGAAAATTTAATGGATGGAAAAATGGTTTGGACACGAACAGGCGGTCTAAAATCCAGGGTTACTCGTCAGAAAATTCCCCTTTATAATGAATATTTAACCGAAGGGATGCACCCGCATGCCAAATTGCCCATGGATAAAACATTAAGTGCCAGTGTCATTTATTCACTTTCAGTGGATGCGCGGGATTTTGCCAAGAATCAAGCAGAACCGGTTAGTGTGGAAGGTATTGAATATATCAGAAGTATGGCAGGGAAATGGTATTACAAAGGGCAAATTATTGAAGTCGTCTGGGTATTTGAACCAGACGAATCCGGTATAAAGGGTAATTTTATGCAGGGTCTATCGTTGGGAACAAAAATCAGTGATCAAGAATCAGGTAAATTTGCATTTGATTTTAGCAAAAAACCGTGGGTACTCACACTTGAAATGGATAATCCTGAAAAGAATCGAATTAGCCTAATGGAATTTTTGGATAATACACATATGCGAGTGGTTACCGGTGTGAAGAAACCTAGAACTTGGCAGGATGGGGAAGTGATGGAATATGAGTGGCGCCCGGAGTAGATAATGTGCGGATTGTTCAATGATTAAAGGTAATTCCTCTTTATATTCGCCGGCTATTTTTACATGATATTCGAACAGGAGAAATTTATTTATGGCTAAGAAACAAAAAAGTTTTGCAGAAAAAGCTGAAAAGCACAACAGAAAAGAAATGGTTCACATAAAGTTTGTGAAAAGTGTCGCGTCTGATAAGGATGGATACTGGCGGTTTAATGAATCTATGATTTCTATGGAAAAAGGAGAAAGTTTAGAAGCGACACTTAAAAAAATGGACGCAGAAGCCAATTTGGCAGATATTGAATTATCAGATTTAAGTGTTGATGACTCAAAACCTACTCTGGAAGAAGTGAAAACGACAGAAGAAGAATCCGCAATTGAAGAACCCACTAAAGAGGCGTCAGTAGAAGAAGCAGAAGTCACTGAAGTTGAAGTAGAAAAGCCATCTGAAGATGAAACAGATGAAGTTGTTTCAGAGGAAGTCAGTGCTGATGAATCTGATGAAACTTCAAAAGAAAAGACAGTAGAGCCATCCAAAGCTGAAGCGCCGGATGATTCTTCCAAAGAAGAAGAGACTACCGAAGATAAATCAAAATAATGTTCTACCTTTATCTTTGATCTTTGATCTTGAATAAATTAATCTGGGAGAGGTGGCCGAGTGGCTTAAGGCGTCCCGCATTTTGCGGGATGTGAAAATCAATAGTAAATATTATTAGACATTAAATTCTTTTGTGTATTATACCTACATATTAAAGAGTGAGAAGGATAATAAGTACTATATCGGGTCCACAGAGAATTTAGAGACACGGTTGAATGTCCATAATAGCGGATCAGTTAAATCAACAAAAAACCAAAGATCATTAAAACTTGTATGGTCAGAAAAGTATTCTACAAGAGCAGAAGCCATGGGTAGAGAAAAGCAGATTAAAAGATTTAAGGGCGGAGAAGCATTTAAGCAGTTATTAAATTAACTTGGAGAGGTGGCCGAGTGGCTTAAGGCGTCCCGCATTTTGCGGGATGTAGTATGTAGATAAATAATATTTGGAGAGGTGGCCGAGCGGCTTAAGGCGCACGCTTGGAAAGCGTGTGTGCGTTAATAGCGTACCGTGGGTTCGAATCCCACCCTCTCCGCTCATAAAATTAATGCCCTGACAATTGTCGGGGCTTTTTATTTTATTACATTAAATTTGTTTATATGAAAAACCGCTTTATATACATTTTCATCATCAATGCCTTCCTATTGCTGTTTTTATTATTTTCATGTGCCGACACAAAACAAGAAGAAAAAGAAGCCATTCTCAATTGGACAAATCTTGATCTCACAGAGGATTGGCAAACAGGAAAAACAAATGCAGATGGTATTGATCCTGAAAAATTGGAAGCTGCAATTGAGAAAGTAAAAGCGCTTTCAGATTTTTATAGCATTGGAATCGTTTTTAGGGGAAGATTGGTCAAAGAAGTATATAATGTGGGGGATTCAGATAGAAAATATCATGTTTGGTCTGTGACTAAAAGTATTACTTCGGCATTGGTTGGCCAATTAATTGATTCGGGAGAATTGAAGGATGAATTTGTAACCATCGGTGAATTATATCCTGGATTAAATGATTCATTAAAACAAACCATTAATATTTATCAATTGTTAACCATGACTTCCGGTATTAAAAGCGATGACGATTTTGCAGATTACATGTCCTATCCAAATCCAACGGATTTTATTTTGGCCCGGGATCTGGATTTTAATCCAGGGACTTGGTGGGGATATACCTCAGCTGGTACACATTTATTATCCGATGTGTTTCGTAAAATTTCAAAGCAGCCAATAGGAAAATATGCCGATGAACATCTGTTTTTAAAAATTGGCATTACTGACATTAATTGGATTTCAGATCAGCAAGGAAACCATAATGGTGGGTATGGCATAAATATAAAGTTGAAGGACATGTTGAAATTTGGTCAACTTTATTTACAGCAAGGAAAATCAGCAGGCGAAGAAATCATATCCTCTGGATGGATAAAGAAATCCACAACAATGGTCATTCCATTTAATTCTGATCAAAGTTGGGGGTATGGTTATTTATGGTGGATTAGAAAAATGAATGGGGAACTTATTTATAATGCTTTAGGATATGGCGGACAATATATAATGGTCATACCCAATCGTGCATTGGTTGTTGCAGTCACATCCAGTTCAACAGCTGCAGCGGATTATCTGGAAGATATTTACGATTCGATTACTAATGGTATTTTGAGTAGTTTCTCCACTTTAAACGACTAATTAAGACAGGACTAAATCAATTTATAGGGGACTTATATGCGAAAAATTCTTATTTTAATACCTTTTATTCTTTTTGCCGGTAAACAAATTCACCCAGACGACTTAATAGTTTCATGGGAGAAGCGTCAAGTGGTGAATAAGGTAACAAATACCCAAAGTATTATAGGTAGTAAAATTCCATGTGAAGAAGGATATGCTGACGGTTACCCCTGTAAGGGTGTGGATTTGCTCTCTTTTCTTTCCCCTCAGGATTTGGGTGGAACGGATATATTAAACGATATCTGGGGATGGACCGATTCCCAAACGGGAAATGAATTTGCGTTGGTAGGTTTACTCAATGGCACATCTTTTGTGGATGTGACGGATCCTGTGAATCCAGTTGTTTTAGGGTTACTACCGACACACACAATAAGTAGTATATGGCGTGATATAAAAGTCTATAACAATTATGCATATGTCGTTTCCGAAAATGCCGGAAACCATGGCGTGCAAATATTTGACTTAACCCTACTTCGAGATGTAACTGAATTCACAACTTTTTCAGAAACAAGTCATTATGATTTGATCGGGAGTGCCCATAATATTTTTATAAATGAAAAAAGTGGTTTCGCATATGTTGTGGGCGTTGGTTCTGCGGCTACTTCTGACAAACGTTGCAATGGGGGATCTCATATTATGGATTTAAGTGATCCGGTTAATCCCGTGTTCGCTGGATGTTTTGCTCACAAAGGAACTGGCCGATCCGGGACAGGGTACTCTCATGATATCCAAGTCGTGATATATGGCGGGCCCGATAGCGATTATGTTGGAAATGAAATTGCTTTCAGCAGTAATGAAACAGCATTGAGTATTGCAGATGTTTCTGACAAATCAAATCCAATCATTATTTCAAAATATGATGTGACAAACGCCGGGAGTAGATATATTCACCAAGGATGGCTATCTGAAGATCAAAAGTATTTTTTTGTGAATGATGAATTGAATGAACTCAGAGGATTGGATGATACTCAGAATACATTAATTTTTGATGTATCTGATTTAGATAACCCCCGATTGGTCTCAATATATGAGTCCACTTTAACCACCATTGATCATAATAATTATGTTGTGGATAGTTTATTATATCAATCCAATTATTCTGCAGGACTCAGGATTTTAAGTATTCGTGACCCACTCAATCCGGGGGAAGTGGCCTTTTTTGATACATACCCCGCTGGCGATATCATTGACTTTGTGGGTTCATGGAGTAATTATCCATTTTTTAAAAGTAGAACAATTGTGGTTTCATCAATTGAAGGTGGACTTTTTGTATTAAAACTAAATAATGATGTGGACCTTGCAACAAAAGATGAAATATCCATTCCAGATCGATTTGAATTAAAACAAAATTTCCCAAACCCCTTTAATCCTGTTACTCAAATTCAGTACGATCTGCCCAAAAGTGGCAATGTAACTATAAAATTATTCAACACATTGGGTACGGAAGTTATGACCTTAGTATCCGAGTTCAAGACTGCAGGAACCCATTTCGTAACGCTGAACGGTACTCATTTGCCCAGTGGTATTTACTTTTATCAGCTTCGTTCCGGTGATTTTGTGAAAACACGAAAGATGTCTTTATTGAAATAAGATTTCCTGACGGTGGAAATGTCATTTGTAATTGGTAACTGGATGTTGGCAAAAATAGTTTCTACTCCACCAGTTACCGCTCACAACTCACAATCTTTCAGTTCAACAATTGGTGAAGATTCATCATCTAAATTTTTATCAATTCTAAAATTACATATATTTTATTTATGCAGATTAATTATTCAGGCTAAATTTGCCGGAGGTTTTTTACCATAATTCTTAGGTTAGGAGGGGTGGCAGAGCCTGGCTGATTGCACCGGTCTTGAAAACCGGCAAGGGGAAACTCTTCGGGGGTTCGAATCCCTCCCCCTCCGCTCATTGTCAGACAAGCATCCCTGCTTGTCTTTTTCCATTTATAATAAACCTACATCATTTATTCGTCAATCAGCCTGCCCGAATGGGTCGTTCAGGCGGGGGATGATTGACGGACATGACCGATCAAGGTTGATTAATCCACATAAGAACTAATTCACTGAAAATTCTAACGACTCATTTCAAACACCTCTCCTGCAGGACGTGTCGTCCTGCGAGTACTTTGAAGAATCGGCAGAACGTACCGTCCTGCGAGTATTTTGAAGAATCGGGAGCTGATACATCTAAATAAAATGGTTGTTCAGGACGGTACGTCCTGAACGAGTATTTATAGTGTATTAGGTGGGACCTAATCCTCAACATCCACCATTCACGTTTCTTAATTTTACAATTTCTCCTCAATTTACATCCTGATCATTGCTTAATTTCCTCGCCACTTTTCTATGTCAAATCCATCCATAAAAGTTAGATTCGCACCCAGCCCGACCGGTGAGCTCCATATAGGCAGTGCACGCACGGCCTTGTTTAATTGGTTATTTACCAAACATCAGGATGGAAAATTCTTTCTCCGGATTGAAGATACGGATCCAGAACGATCCAAAGAAAAATATGCAGATCAAATTTTAGAATCATTATCATGGCTGGGTCTCAACTGGGATCAGCCTATTATATATCAATCTCAACGGTTAGATGTATATAAAGATAGGGTAAAGACACTCACCAAAGCCGGTGTAGTGTATCGTTGTTTTTGTTCCAGGGATGTGCTCCAAACAGCGCGAGAAGCAGGCAATTATCAATATCCGGGAACTTGCAGAAATCTGTCAGAAGAAGCAATAAAGCAGCGATTAAATCAGGGCAGTAGTTTCACCCTGCGCCTAAAAATACCAGAAGGGGAGACGAATTATACTGATTTAATTTATGGAAATATTCGTGTGGATCATAAAGAATTGGATGATTTTATAATCGTCCGTTCAGATGGTTCTCCAACTTATAATTTTGTGGTCGTCGTTGATGATCATGATATGGAAATTTCCCATGTCATCCGTGGAGAAGATCATATTTCTAATACACCCAAACAAATTCTTATTTATCAGGCACTTGATTATACAGTACCGATATTTGCACATTTGCCTATGATTTTGGGTCCTGATATAAAACGATTGAGTAAACGACATGGTGCCCCCGGTGTTCAGAACTTCAAGGATGATGGATATTTTCCAGAAAGTTTACTGAATTATTTGGCATTGCTTGGGTGGAATCCCGGAACTGATAAAGAAGTGTTCTCATTAGATGAATTGGTAAATGAATTTGACTTGAGTCAGGTTCAGAAAAAGGGAGCCGTATGGGATGAGAAAAAGCTCCATTGGCTGAGTGGCCAATATGTGAAGAAGACGTCCACAGACTTTTTATTAGAATCTATAAGAGGCATTCATCCCGATTGGGGAAAAGGCAGTGAAATTTCATTTCTAATTTCAGTCATCGAATTATTAAAGGTGCGAGCCAAGTCATTAACTGAATTCATTACGCAGTCAAAATATTATTTTTCAGACCCCGAATCTTATGATAAAGCTGGTCTAAAAAAGTGGTGGAAAAATGAATCGACAAATGAAAGAATTTCTACTTTTTTACAGGACTTAGATAATTTATCCAATTGGCGCAAGGAAGAACTTGAAAAGTCTTTTAAATCTTTCGCTGAATCAAATCAATTTGGATTGGGAAAAATCATCATGCCCGTCCGTATGGCGGTATGCGGGACTCCAAATGGACCGTCCATCTTTGATATTCTGGAATTAATAGGAAAAGAAATCTGTATTCGTAGAATAACAACAGCATTAGAAAGATTGCCGAATTAAATGGAAAATCAAACCAAGCCGCGACATTTTATACAACGCATTATCGATGAAGATAATATTTCCGGGAAGTTTGAAAATCGCGTTCATACACGCTTCCCGCCTGAACCCAATGGGTATCTGCACATCGGTCATGCGAAATCTATTTGTTTGAATTTCAGCATTGCGGATGAATTCGGTGGAAAATGCAATTTGCGTTTTGACGATACAAATCCGATTGCGGAAGAGGAAGAATATGTCCATTCTATTCAGGCTGATGTGAAGTGGCTGGGATATGATTGGGAAGACCGTTTGTATTTTGCTTCTGATTATTTTCAACAATTGTATGATTATGCCATTGATTTAGTTAAAAGTGGGAAAGCATATGTCTGTGAACTCACTCCTGAAGAAATCAGGGAAACGCGGGGTAATTTAAAGGAGCCGGGTAAGGAAAGTCCATTTCGCAATCGATCTGTCGATGAAAATATGGATTTATTCACGCGAATGAAAAATGGCGAATTCCCCAACGGCAGTCGTACCCTAAGAGCGAAAATTGATATGGCACATCCCAATATGAATATGCGAGACCCTGTAATTTATCGAATTCTCCATGCCCATCACCACAATACGGGGGATGACTGGTGTATTTATCCCATGTATGACTGGGCCCATGGTTTAGAAGATTCAATTGAAGGTGTGACCCATTCCCTATGTTCCTTAGAGTTCGAGGATCATCGTCCACTGTATGATTGGTATTTGGAAGCGTTGGACGTGTACCGTCCACAGCAAATTGAATTTGCCCGCCTTAATTTGAGTTATACCATTATGTCCAAACGATTGTTAAAACAATTGGTGGATGACAATCATGTTTCCGGGTGGGATGACCCGCGGATGCCCACACTGTCCGGTTTACGTCGGCGAGGATATACACCGGGAGCAATTCGGAATTTCATGGATGAAATTGGTGTAGCCAAGCGTAATAATGTAATGGAAATGACTAAGTTGGAATTTGCATTAAAATCTGATTTAAATAAACGCTCCCAAAGGCGGATGGCTGTGTTAAATCCTTTGAAGGTGGTAATTACCAATTATCCAGAAGGCGAAGATGAATTATTAGATGCGATCAATAATCCGGAAGATGAATCCGCAGGAAAACGTCAAGTCCCTTTTGGACGAGAACTATATATTGAACAGGATGATTTTATGGAAGATCCGCCCAAGAAATTTTTCCGATTGGGCCCTGGTCGGGAAGTCCGTTTACGATACGCATATTTTATCACCTGCAATGAAGTCGTTAAAGATGAAAATGGAAATATTACCGAACTGAAATGTACCTATGACCCTGAAACGAAAGGAGGGAATGCGCCGGATGGACGAAAAGTTAAGGGAACAATCCACTGGGTTTCAGCAAAACATGCCATTAATGGCGATGTAAGATTGTATGATCGATTATTTTGTGTGCCCAATCCCGCATCTAAAGAAAATTTTATTGAAGCGCTAAATCCTGATTCACTTACAGTGATAAACGAATGCAAGATGGAGCCCGAGTTGGCCCATTCAGAAATTGGGATAACCATTCAATTTGAAAGATTGGGGTACTTTTGTAAGGACCCAGATTCAAATGATAATCCTATATTTAACCGAACAGTCCCTTTGCGAGATTCTTGGGCTAAAATTGAAAAACAATTGCATTCGGGGGCAAAAAATTAGCATTGAGAATAGAACTTAAAACCGAGTAATTTATCAGTTCATGTTGACCCAATATAAATCGATTATTTCAACTATCCTGTTGGCGAGTATATTGAGTGCTGCCCCGCCAGCACTTCATGTTTATGTGATTCCATTTGATAATATTAAAAATGATGTAGCGATTGGATGGTTATCGGATGCATTTTCAGAAATGGTCAATTCTGAGCTGAGCCAACATGATCGAATATATCTGAAGAATAAAAATGGATTAGAAGAAGTCATGACGAACAGATCCTTACTTCTTCAGCAGCGTCCCGGAACAAAAAATTTACTTATCCTAGGAAAATTTGAACGCGCACTCAATAAAATATCTATATCCATTCAGCTAATTGATATTGCAACCTGGGATGAAATAGCAATGGGTAAGGTGCGAGGTGATTATAATAGTATTAATGAAATAAATCGAAAATTGACAGAATCTGTTAATTCAATGTTGTTGCCTTATTTGCCCAAGATTGAGACGGGTCCATACCCAACCCTGACGGAAGGAAAACGGATGAGAATTCCACCGTCCTATGGAGAAAAAGCCATTGATATTAGTTCATCAATAGATATGGCCATTGTGGAATTAGAGAAAAAATTAGACTTAAATAGTGGTGCCCGCGGAGAAATAGATCCGAAAGGATTACGGGAAGAAAATGGAGAATGGGTCCTAGATATTTCTAAAGAGAATTATAAAGATGATCGTCCTGAAAATAATACCAATACAGCAATGATGGTGGACGTTTTATCCAACCTGATGAACAATCCTTATCAAGTCAAATTGGCGCGTCCTCAATTTAATTATGACCCGGAAAATCGGAAAGAATTTCAAATTGTCATGTCTGTTAATTATGGTTTAAAAGGAAATATTATTAAAGATATGCTCACCTCTCTGCCATATTCAGGATTGAAACAGGATGGTAATCTCACTGTATTTTATTTTAATCGCGATAAATATAATTTTCCTGAAGAAATTACACAAAAAATTCAATTGGGAAAATATCGCACCATTCCAGTTATTCAGCTGCAGGACGCAAATGGAAAACCATTGGTTGTTTTGGTCGACTCTCCCGATCAAAATATTCATGGACTGATTAGTAATCGCGTTCTTTTTAAGCCATTTCATTATTTTTCCAATTTAATAGACTTCACAGTGGGCGGTTGGTCCATGCAGGTGACGTTAGAAACAGTGGATATTCCTGTCACTTATCGATTTAATATGAACGTAAATCGAGCAAATGATATCAGTCGCGTCAGTTTGAAATTCATACCTGAAGAAGATCTTCACACATTTTTAAGTAATTTGCTTTAGGGAATATTTTATGAAGAATAGAATATTATTTTTCCTATTAGTTTGCACGACAACAGTGATATTTGGCCAGAAAAAAGTGCCAAATTTAAAATTGAAAAAAATGAGTGGCGAAACGGTTATGCTTCAGGAGTATCTAAAAAATGGCCCGGTTTTAATCAACTTCTGGGCCACATGGTGCGCACCGTGTAAAAAGGAAATGAAGTACCTGGACGCATACGATAAAAAATATAAAGAAAAAGGATTCTCAGTTTTAGCAGTGAGCAATGATAGTCAAAAAAGTATATCGAAGGTCAGAAGTTATATCCGAGCAAATAAATTATCATTTCATGTATTCCTGGATCCAAGTAATCAGGTGATTAAAAAACTCTTCGCCAATGCAATGCCAGTTTTACCAACAAATATTCTCGTGGGGCAGGATGGCTCAGTTCTTTGGCGGCATTTTGGGTATGTTCCCGGGGATGAGAAAAAAATGGAAACAGAAATAAAAACGGCGCTTCAACCATCATTATAAGGATAACGGCTCGTTAATCCCTCCGCCTCAAAGGCTCGAAGACGCAAATTACACATAGGTTAGGATTTATAGGAAAAATGAGATGTATAATTTTATTTTTAAATTCATTTTGCCCCTTTGTCTCTATGGACCATTTTAGTAACACTTCTTTGTGTTTTTGTGGCTAATTATCCAAATTAGATGAGCAAGTTTCGATGCCTCGTTTGTTGTTTTTTTATTACAGTTATTGGGGTGAGTCAATTCTCAGGGGCAATCGCTAATGCTTACGGCAAAAGTCATAATGATTTTAACTTTCAAGAATCGTTTATTGATTTAAATGGGAATTGGCACAGATGGGCTGGTTGGATACAATTTGAAATTTCCGATCCGCCAGAATTAGGACGCACGCGAAAGGGACTTCGAAAGATACGATTGGATTATTCTAAGGGACCTCTTACTTTTCAATTGGGTGATATATATACGATTTGGAGCAGAGGACTCATGGTTAATATGGTGGATGATCAATCCATTGATTTAGATACGGGAATTCGTGGAGGATTGGTTAACTGGTCCAATAATATATTTGAGATAGAATTCCTAAGCGGATCTCAAAATATTTGGCGATTGACAAACCAAGTCAGGGATTTTGATAACCGGATACCCAATTACGGTGTGGAATACTCTTTATATGGTGGACGGATTTCCGGTCATTACCAAGGATTGACCAGTGCGGTACAATTCATGAAAGTGGTGGAAGATCATCCCAATGCCAGAGATATTATTGAAAAAGTACATCATCAATTAATGGGTGCAAATCTTGAATATTTTGGGGATAATAGTGATTTTGGTTTGGAATGGGCGATCAAGGATTCAATCGGATTTGGTTTATTTGGGAATGTGAATTTTTATGGTTGGGGCTGGTCAATCGGAGGGTCTTATAAGAATTACCATTTTGCAGACTTAGCTCCCGATCGTCGTTGGGACATTGTGAATTATACTGGTGGCGTTTTAACGCTTCAACAAATGCCTACAGTATTTAAGGAGCATGCCACACGCCTTTTGAGCAGGATCACCCATATCATTGATTATAATGATGAAGTTGGTTTTGAAATACGGTTAGAAGGACCTGTGGATGAGCATGCACAGTTAACCCTATTTTATACTCAATCCAGTCGTCATCAGGAATGGGCAGGTGATGAAGTATGGCAATGGAACACAAGAGGAAAGTCCATGAGAATGCCTTCCTCCAAAGCTGAACTAAATCCTTTTCGAGAATTTTATGCTGAATTAGATGGAGATTTCATGAATGGAAATTTCCATTATACATTGGGTGGCGGGTTAACCGATGATGTAATTGATATATATCGAAACCAATATATAGGTTCCGGTCAATTTTTAGTTTACGAGGCTATTACTGCACAAACATTTCCAACACATATTTCTTACGTATTTAATCAATCTTTTAGCTTTGATGTAAAATATGAATACCAGGAATTGCAGAAAGGAATTCATCGTTATACCGGAACGATACCGGGGAGATTTATATCATTCGAATCAATTTTTTTAAAAGAAACGCAAATTAATCGCTTTATGAGTTTTGGGGTAAATCGATCTCCAAAATGGTCAGTAAATCTTGCCATAGATATGTCGTCCACCGAGGAGCGAATCATCATGGAAAGCGAACGTGATGTTAATTCAATTGAAAAAATTCTCGGGAAATTCTGGGATACGTCACTTACCTGGGCCAGTATGGAATTGGCCTATAATATTTCGGAGAATCATCGCCTGACTGTTATGGTTGGTTCCCAGCGGGGCGGTGTTTTATGCAGCAATGGTGTTTGCCGTTATATCCAGCCTTTTGAAAATGGTTTCAAGGTTGGACTCGTTTCTCTATTTTAGTTAATTTTAACCATACGTTTAGGCAACTTCATGAATAAAACATTACCATACCTTTTCATCTCATTATTTATCCTTTGGTCGTGCGAAGATAAAAGAACTGTGACTCAAGAACCGGAGACGATAGTTATATCTCCATTGAGTCAAGTCCTACAGGCGGGTCAGACGGTGCAGCTAAATGCGCTTGTCATCGACAAAGAAAATATGGCTATGGATGTACCAGTCACTTGGTCATCCACAAATGAAGGGGTGGCCACCATCACGAAAGAAGGCTTGGTGACTGGGATTGGCCAGGGTGTCGCTAATATCTACGCCACAGTAGAAAATATCCAGGGCATGTCGGAAATAATAGTAACCACTAAACGTCGTCGTGTATTAAGTGAAATGTTTACATCCAGCACATGAGGACCCTGTGCATCCGCGGAGCGGATTTTGAATGCATCCTTAAAACCGGCCACAGTTAATTATGTGGGTGCAGATATTGATTCGATTTGGACCAGAATTTATTATCATGTCTGGTGGCCAGGGCAGGGGAATGACCCCATTTATTTAGCCAATACGGCGATGAACAGGGCGAGAAATACCTACTACGGGAATAATTATACACCCCATATGTTCACGAATGGAAAAGATTCGGGATCCAACACAATCAACTGGAAGGAAGATCCCCGGGATTATATAGAAAAAGTGGGTATGTTTGGTATTTCTCTGGATGGAGCCCGAACAGGAAATGATATTACATTTACCGTCACAATGGATGCGGTTAAAACAACAACTGACTCTCAGGATTTACGATTGTTTGTTGCAGCTGTAATGGATACAATAAAATATCCCGGCTCTGCCAATGGTTTAACCGAACACCATAATGCAGTCATTGAATTGCTTACAGGGCTTACAGGGAAGAGTATCAATTTGATCAGTGGATCAGATACGAAAGAATCATTTACTTGGACCATGCGTTCGGAATGGATTGATCATCCCGATTTTTCCTGGCAAATTTCAGGATTAAAAGTTGTAGCATGGATTCAGGATTATAAAAATAAAGATATCCTACAGGTAAGAGAATATTTATTTGATTGATTTTATTACTTTTTATGACTTTTTAAGTTTGGCTGGTAATTAGTACTCAGTAAATTCCGAACGCTTTTTTAAGGAATTATTTGGGGTGTCGTCTAACGGTAGGACATCAGATTCTGGTTCTGAGGGTCGGGGTTCGATTCCCTGCACCCCAGCTCATGTTGGTATTTTGGGGGAGTTGGAACTGGTAGATTAATACTATTCACCAGTTACCACTCACCAAATTATGCGCCCGTAGCTCAACTGGATAGAGTGTCTGGCTACGGACCAGAAGGTTGGGGGTTCGAATCCTCCCGGGCGTACGATTTAATTTGTACTATATATTAGTTTACTGTTAAAAATGGCCCGTTCGTCTAGTGGTTAGGACGCCGCCCTCTCAAGGCAGTAACACGGGTTCGACTCCCGTACGGGCTACACAATATTTTTTATCCACATATATATAAATCATTGAACTAAGTATTATTCTATTAGGGTTCCCTGCCCGCTCCCGACCATCGGGAGGGCAGGCGGGGACTCCCGTACGGGCTACACAATATTTTTTATCCACATATATATAAATCATTGAACTAAGTATTATTCTATTAGGGTTCCCTGCCCGCTCCCGACCATCGGGAGGGCAGGCGGGGACTCCCGTACGGGCTACATTTTAATTCAGATATATTTTGATCCATACTCATTTGACCTGAGTCACAGATTAAATTATTTATGTTATATATATTATTGCTCTTATGATTCCAAAATGATAAATTCTCTCTGGACAACGTACGTATTCTTAGATAGAGTGCACGGATATAAGTACGTCCTTTAATGGAAAACCATTAAACATGGATTAAGATATGAAGCATAAAACGCAAACATTAATACCCATTTCACTATTGCTGGGGTTATTTTTGGTATTCACCCCATTTTCTACACTTTCAGCCCAGGATGACGATGATTCAGTTGAAGAAATATTCTGGGGAGACGAGGAGGAAGATGCAGGGCTTGACGAAGAATTTGATTTCTCGGAAGACGAGGAATTTGGGGATGAATTCTCTGACGATGAATTTGCAGAAGATGAAGGAGATGAGAGCTTTTCAGAAGATTTCGAAGAACCGGAAGAAACAGTTTCGGAAGCGGCAAGCAAAATGGGATATACCTTAAACCTGATTGGCTCCTCTCCAGGTTTTGTGAACCATCAGTTAAGAACCTATAACTCAGGTATGGATTTTCGTGCTACCTTTGAATTTCCCATGTTGCTGGAGATGGGTCCGTTCCGGTTTCGCCTGGGGGCAGAAGTAGGCACATTCAAATTCACCAATTATAAGCCGATTGGTGGTACATATTCCGGTGTACATATTACGGGTATTCTGTCATTTCCTGCAGGGCCGGGGCAGGTTCGGTTAGGAGGAGGAATGATCGGAAAAGGATTTGGTGTCATTGCGGAAAACTCATATGGAATGACAATCGGTAATGCTTTGGACCTGCGAATCGGACTTAGATCTACGACTGCTTTCGGCATTAAAGATTCTGCGAAAAATAGCCTCGGTACCGTATCTTGGATGGACGGGATTATTGCAATCGGCGTTAATCTATAATCTAACTTCTTTAATTTTTTAGAATGATTAAAAAGTTTATATTGGTATTTATTTTTATTGGGCCTCTATTATATTCCCAATCTGCTTCTGTACAGACAACGGCTAGCGCAAATGGGGCAACAACGACTCAGGTTCCAAATGGTTATTACAATGTAACCGCATCCGCCACGAATGGTTTTACTTTTACTGTTTCGTCTTTTATCGATGGTGGAGCCTATCGGCTACAAGGGAATATGGATGGAGGAGGTACTTGGAATAATATTGGTAGTATTACAAATAACCCGAGCACAGCATTTACATTTACTATTGATGAAACAACAATAAATGCCGCTAGTAACATTACCTTTGCAAGTGGAAATCAATTATTTTTTCAAATTCAAAGTTTAAATGCGGACTTTTCGCTTCATGGTACAGTAGCTGCAACAGTTACGAGTGGTTTCGGTGCTGCAAATGCTTTTTATATAGATAAAACTGCTCCAGTTGCAACATCGGTTAATGATGCGTATGTAAAGACAGGAACGACTGTAACCCTTACAGGCTCAGGTTTTGCAACCCCTTCAAATACAAATAAAACCGTCTCGATTGATGGTAATACTTTTTCACCCACAATAAATTCTGATACAGAACTCACATTCCAAGTGGGTGCTGGTAACTATACAGGTATTGTCATTGTAACTGACATTGCAGGAAATTCTAATACAGCTGGTGCAACATTAACTGTGGATAATATATCTCCAGTTCTTACTTCTGTAACTCCAAATACTGCTATTAAAAATGGATCTACAGCATCCATTGTGGGTTCTGGGTTTTTATCTTCACCTGCAAGTCCAATTGCTACTCTAACAATAAATAATGCTACGACTGGAGTTGGGTCATTCCTTGTCATTGATGAGACGAATATCACATTGACTGCAGGAACAGGAGATGTGAGTACAAGTGCAATAAGAGTTACTGATGAAGCCGGCAATACCAGTACGGCAACAAATGTAACCATTGCCATTGATAATACAAATCCATCTATATCTTCTATTACAGATACGGGAGGAAATGCGAAAGCACTGGGCAAGGAGGGAGATGATCGAGAAATTCGAGGATCAGGTTTTACAAATGGCGGGGACCCAACTGTTACGATAGGGGGAAGTACTTTAGCCACATTAGGTATTTCGGCAACATACACAAGCACTAAAATAACGATGACATTAGGATCAACTGAAGTGACGAATGGTTCTGTTGTGGTAACAGACGCAGCAGGAAATGTAGGAACTGGTTCAACCTTTACCATAGACAATACATTGCCAACGGTTACAAATGTGGCGACGCAATATATAAAAAATGGTGCCACATCAATTATTACAGGAACAGGATTTACAGATAATGGGAATGCCACTGCCGTCAGTTTAGGTGGTACAGATATTAATGGAACGAATGCCATTAAATCTATCGATAGCAATACCCAAATCACTATTACAGGTGCGTCTACGGATTTTACTGATGCAAATGTAACAGTCACAGATGCGGCGGGCAATGAGAGCACCGATACAGGAAAATTATTGACGATTGATGCTTCTGATCCGGCTATAACAAATATTTACCCAACTGCAAATGGTAATTCGGACCCGGATATTGTCAAATCGGGCGCAACGATAACAGTCATTGGATCTGGGTTCACGGCTGGTTCCGGTACGTCCAGCAGTTCGGCTGATTTACAGGTATTAATTAATGATAGTTGGCCTACGGGGATGACAGTATCTATTGCGTCTACATCCATTACGATTACCGCTGGTTCTGGTGAAGTGAATGGCGCCCTTAAAATATTAGATAATGCGGGGAATTCAGCAACGGATGCAGGTCCTGTGGTTATAGATAATACCGAGCCCAACGTGACAAGTCTAAGTCCTGATGCAGATAACGATAAATTGATCCACATAAAAACGGGTGGGTCTATAACGGTTGCCGGTACAGGATTTAATAATACGCCAATAGGTAGTTCTGATGCTACCGTAAAGTTGGGACCCACTAATTGGACCACTTATGGATCCGTTACTGTAGATAATAGCGGACAAATTACCTTAGCCGATGGTAGTGGTGGAAATGCCAGTGGGAATTTGATTATAACTGATTTTGCAGGGAATGCTTATACCGTCTCAGATTATACAGTATATGTAGATAATACAGCACCCACAGTTTCAAGTGTTACGCCCAAAGCAATAAAGTCCAGTGCAACTGCGATTGTTACAGGGGTTGGTTTTAAAAACGGGACGGCTGAATCGACAGTTACTGTGGGCGGGAATGCATCCGGTTCTACCACTTTCACCTATACTGTGGATAGCAATACCCAAATTACAATTACGGGCGGTACCGGGGATATCAGCGACGGCCAAATTGTTGTGACTGATCCTGCAGATAATGCATCTACAGATAATGTAAAATTAACAGTGGATAATACTAAACCAACAATCACCTCTATTGGTACAGCCAGTATCAAAAGTGGCGGTACTTCTGTCGTGACTGGGACTGGATTTTTTACTACCGTAGATGGCGCGTCAAATGGGACAGACTTAACGGTAACTATTGGTGGCACGACTCCCGCTGGAATGACGTATGTGGTGGATAGCAATACCCAAATTACCATTACTGCCGGTTCAGGAGAAGTGACGGAGCTAAATGTTGTGGTGACAGATCGAGCAGGAAATGCCAGTACTGAAACTGGAAAATTATTGACGATTGATAATACAGCACCCGTTTTAACCGGGGTTTCTGTGGCTTCTATTAAATCTTCAGGAACGACGACAGTAAGTGGATCTGGATTTTTAGTGGGTGGGGATATTCAAAATGTTAAAGTAGGGGGAAATGTCCCCACAGGTATGACCTATGCCAGCGTCACATCATCTTCACTCATTTTAACAGCAGGTTCAGGAGAAGTTGCTGATGGCCTGGTTACAATTACTGATGCAGCAGGGAATGTAAGTACCAGTTTGGTTTATTTAACAATTGATAACAGTTTACCGACCGTAAGTAATGTTGCCACAACCGTAATCGGTAGTGGGCAAACATCTGTCATTACCGGGACTGACTTTGTTACTTCGACTCCCAACTCCAGTCAAACGATAGAAGCGATGCAAGTATATGTAGGGGGAAGCACGCCAACAGGTCTCACATTTACAGTAAGCAGTGCAACCAGTTTAAGCATAACAGCTGGTTCAGGAGAAGTGACCGCTGCAAATATTACCGTAAAAGACTCCGCTGGTAACTGGAGCACCAGCACCGGGCAGAACTTAACCATTGATAATACTGCACCAACAATTACTTCTATATCTGATCGGTGGATTAAAAGTGGTGAAACAACAATTATTACCGGAATTGGCTTTCAGACGTACGGGGGTGATGCTTCAGCCATTACCATTGGAGGCATCGATTTAGCCACTGCCGTGGCTTCCAGTGGATTAGGAGGAAGTTTTGTTGTTAATAGTGATACAAAAATTACAATTACCGCAGGTGCAGGTGAAGTGACGCGGGGGACGGTTATTGTGATAGATTATGTGGGAAATGCCAGTGGAAGTTTTAAGGAAATTTCCATTGATAATACAGCGCCAAATCCACCAACAACATTTGAGCTCTGGTACACAGATTCGGGAACTAATGATGACAATATTAGCTACGATGATACACCCTATTTTCAATACAAAGGAGTTGCTTCTGGTGATTCGATTATTGTGAAAGTAACCAAAGCCGGACTTGTAACCAATGGTGTTTGGTTGGGCAGAACATCAACAACTTCTAACACGGACGTCCTGGAATGGATAGCCAATTCAGATGCAGATGATGATTATGCACTTCTGACCGCCAGCGGCCCAACAGAGTTAACTGAAAATGGTCAATATACTTTTGCCGCATTTGCAATCGACAGTGCCGGAAATGAAAGTACCACCAGCACCAGTTTTAAATATACCTTTGACAATGTAGCGCCTTCGAAACCGATATTATCTGCAATTTCATCAGAAACTAATGGAGGGGAATCAACCACTGATTGGATCACCAATTCATCCCAACCTTCTTTTGTAATAACCAATGTCCCTGTAGGATATAAAGTTCAAATATATTCTGATGATTCAGATGACCTCACCGCTGGAGCATATATTACCTTAGACGATGATACCACCCGATCTTCGACTGATACGGTAACGGTGTCAACGCCTCTGACTCATGATCAGGGATTGAAAACAGTGGATGGCGTCGATGTGTTAGAATATGAAATTGATCGCTATTTTAGAGTCTTTGCTACCGATACAGCCGGTAATTCAACTTGGGGTGATCAAGTGAGTCCCGTTGAAATAGATTTGGCCCGGGATACAGCAGCCATCAGCTATTCGATTAATCCCGTATGGTTTGGGGATAATACAGTGGATATTACAGTCAAATTCAATGACAATATGAATACGGTCACCAAACCAAAAATTAATATTTACTGGCCCGATACGACGGCAACGATTCTAAATACGGACATGACCCAGGGTGCCAACGATTCAATATGGACCTATCAGTTGAGTTTGATTCCCAATAAAACCGGTAATGTACGGATTAATGTCTCCGCCACAGATAAGGCGGGGAATACAAATGATAATTTAGCAACGACAGATACCTTTACTTTATTTTTGGATAACACACCACCGGATTCTTCTAATATTGGTACCATTACTGCATTGGGGGATACATCTGTGGTGGGGTGGTTTAATGATGCTACCGATTCTCTCAAATTTATCATTCCATTAAGTTCAACTGATTCAACATTATTGAATGGTGGCAAACTCAGGATTGAAGCAAACATTCAGGCAAAAATGGCAGATACATGGGCAGCTGTAAACAATAATGCGGGATCGACTTTAGATAGTATCGTTGAAAGGGGGACCGCTGTTTCATTTTTTCGTTCCCGTGGAAATATCTTATCGTCCCTATCTGGTACCCTAATCCAGGGTGATACCATTCAGTTTCGTGCAACCGTATTTGACCGGGCAGGCGCATCTACAAGTGGGTTACCCAGCACATCAGTTTTTGTTTTGGATACAATACCACCCACGATTGGAACTTATATCACGGATACTCTTTTTACGGCCGGTGGTGTATTCTATCCATTGAAAGTGAATCTTGATACAACATGGACTAATGATACGATCAGTTTTGGGATTAAAGATTGGGTCGATCCACTTGAAAATAACGGAAATCCTTCTGGCGTGGGTCGTTTTGAGTATGGTGTTTATGAAAGTCAAACAAATGTAAAGAATGGGTCCTATGATTTGTTCAGAACTTTTAGGAAACAAACAATCCAGTTAGATACTGTATTTACTGATACTTTCGCATTAACCCACGATCGGTATTATTATACCCGTGTTCAAGCAATAGATGTGGCCGGAAATTCGTCTGTAATCAATACTGATGCATCAAAATCTTCAATTGTATATCGACATAATGCATACCCGATCGCTGATGCTGTACCGGATACTGTTGCTAAAGAGGATATACTTTGGGAGCAATTGCTCACGGTAAATGATAAAGATTTACTCACATTAAGATCAGATGTATTTACTTATGCATTAACCACTATGAAATTGGATACCACATCCACGCCCATTGATTCTGCCGTGGTCACTGGATTGGATGCGGATGTATCCACAAGTGGAAAGGTGACATTTACACCGACAAAACTGGATACAGCTGATTATGTTTTCCGTGTGATTGTTACGGATAACTGGACATTAAAAGACACAGTGGATATTAATATCACTGCTGCACCGGTCAACGATCCGCCCATCCTCGATTTATCATCTATAATAAAACTTACTTTTTTGGAAGGCGCGAATAGTGATTCTATTAATTTAACTCAATTTTCTTACGATGAGGATAATGATACGACCGATTTAAAATATACATTTAGAATTGTTTCAACTCTTCCAGGAAAAGGTGGATTCCCAACAGCAAAAATCGGTTTTTTGTCTGATTTCACTCATGAATACAAACAGTCATTTGTTTCAAAATTAGTTGATGAATTTCCCGCATCAACCATAATTCAAAAAAACAATACATTTCTCGTTTATGCTGGAGAAGTAGATCAGTTTATAGATCCGATCAAGGTGGATTCTCTCGTACTCAGTGATTCTGTATTTACATGGCTAACGCCAACAAACCCTGCATCAAACGATACAAATTATTATACATCTTCTGACATGGAAGTCGAGTTTACAGTAATTGATCCAGATGGATTAGAAGACAAGGATACTGTATCATTTTTTATTAATCCAATTAACGATCCGCCTGTTTGGTCTGGCGTTCCAGATACAATCATTACAGAAAATGATTCATTGTATTTTGATTTTGCCAATTATTTAACCGATGTAGATGATTCCACATTAACCATATCTATTTTACCCTTAACATTCGGGAATAATATTTCTATCGTACCCACAAAGGCGTATGAAACTAAGGCATCAGGGATTGAATATTCCAGCAATGCCCATATTGATACAGTCAAGTTTAAACCGGATACTCTTTGGTTTGGACCCACCGGTCCCTGGGTGAAAAACAAAACAGATTCTACATTAATACAAATTACGGCCGCTGATGGCGACACATCTGCAATAGATACATTTGTCGTCAGAGTCCAGCGTGTACCGCGTCCTGAAATCCGCATGTACGTTGTCCAAAACAATGCGTTCACCAATTATTACGAGATTTTCCTCGTTGATTCGGTGGGTAAAACAAAGGACCTTACACTTAAAGTTCAGTCTAAAGCTGTTACACTGGACACGGCGGCCGCTTTTACTTATGTGGGTCATTACAACTTCAAAACAAAGGGAACATATACATTTGAAGTTGCGGCGAATGGTGTCGTGGGGGATACGACTATTACCCAAAATTTGGGCCTTGCCTTAGCTAAAATGTATGGTAGATGGTCTGGGAGAAGCGCAGATGGTCAGTTTAATGTAATCGGTCGAAATGGCGCCGTGGATTTTGATCAATCCATCATGATTTTGGATTCCACTTTATTTGAACCATATTTCAATGATCGCGCATCATATTTATTAGGAAACGAAGCATTCCGCTTTAAAAAATCAGTAGAAATATCCATGCCCGGCCAAGACGATGAAATGGCACTTTATCAAAGATCAACTGGTACAGGATGGATTGAATTGCCATCTATTACGCAAGGTAACCGCGTCATGGCCTACACAGAGAAAATGGGCTATTTTCGCATGGGCCCAAAAACATTAATCGTTCCTGGGCAAACCGCATTGCAGCAAAACTACCCAAATCCATTTAATCCAATCACAACCATTGAATATGATTTAGGATTTGTGGATGGTCCTCTCCAAAAAGTTACATTGACTGTATATGATATTCTAGGACGAAATGTAAGGGTATTGGTGAATCAACAGCAGGGGATTGGCCGATATCGTTTGAAATGGAATGGTAAAGATCAAAATGGTGTACCCGTGTCTTCCGGAATTTATTTTGTCCATTTACTCACGAATATGGGGCGCAGTCAAACCAAAAAAATTATGTTAATGCGCTGATGAATCGACTATCAAAAACAACACTTTTATTCATCCTGACGGTTGGGTTAATCACCGTGGATGCATGCCGGAAAAAATTCTATGCCACGGCAGAAGATATGGCTGAATATGGATGGGTATTGTATGAAACAAAGGATTATTTGACCAGCAATGGATGGTTTTTGGATGCGGTCAAAGAGGACACTGCATGGAAAGACGGTTTCAATGGCTTGGGTTGGTCTTACGCTAAATTAATGGTTTTAGATAGTAGTATCGCCCATTTTACAACAGGTTTGGGTAAAACACAGTATCAATGGAATCCAGTAGATGTCCAATCGGAATTGTTGGCTGGATTGACATTTGCGAATCATGCATTGGGTAAAGATGCAAAAGCAATCCAATATGGAATTGCATTTCTGGATTCAACAGTAAAACCCCTGACTGCAGGATGGGCCTTTACCCATGATTCACTCTTAAATTATTTGGATGTGCGAATCACTTTAGCTGCGTCATATTATGCACTGGGAAAATTTGACTCCACCATTTTACAAGTTACCGTCATTTTGGATTCTTTAAAGTCCAGTGAACTGGCTATTACAGATACATCTCTGAGCGGGCGAAAAGAAATGGCCAAGCAAATCATGACACTTCAAGATTTTCTTCTTTCCCAATAAAATTCCCTTGAAAAAAGATAATGAATTCTGGATGCAGCATGCAATTGGTCAAGCTGAAAAAGCCTATGAAGCAGGTGAAATTCCTGTTGGCGCAATTGTGGTGTTTGAGGATCGTATTATAGGCCGGGGATATAACCAACGTGAACGGTTAAACGATCCCACGGCACATGCAGAAATTATTGCCATTACGGCGGCGGCAAATACACTGGATGATTGGCGACTCAATAACTGCTTTTTATTCGTTACAAAAGAACCTTGCCCCATGTGTGCCGGCGCCATAGTAAATGCCAGACTAAAAATGGTTATATTCGGATGTTACGATGAAGAGGCAGGCTGTTGTGGTTCTTTATATCAGTTATGCAGTGACCCTCGTTTTAAGACAAAGGTATCTGTGAGAGGTGGCGTTTTAGAAAAACAATCACTTTCATTGATTCAGGGCTTTTTCAAGTTGCAAAGAAACACTTAATTTCACTACTTAATTTTTGGAGAGATGGCAGAGTCTGGCTGAATGCGCCGCACTCGAAATGCGGTATGTCCTTTGGATATCGGGGGTTCAAATCCCTCTCTCTCCGCTTAATAATAAATGAGAATGATTTAACAATGAAAAATAACCTAAAATTAATTCCTTTATTTGTTTTCTTAATCAGCTGTTCAAAACCAATAGCGATTAATGAATTAAAAGGAGAAGAAGGAATTGCAATCGATCCAGAGACTGATCAACCCTATACGGGTGAAGCATACTTGAATTATTTTGATGGTCAACTTAGAATGAAAGGACTGTACGAAAAGGGAAAGAAAAATGGTATTTGGCAGTATTTTATTACAGGAAGTGAAAACCGTTATTACAATATTTCTTTTAAGGAAGGCGAAATAATTACGGTTAATTATAATGAGAGCGATCAAAGGTGGGAAGGGTCACCCATCGCATTTCATCCGGACTCTGGAATTATTGATGGGCAATATTTAGTTCAAGAGCGGGATGTATACAACTATTCCCTGCCTCCAGAAGTAAACGTGCAATTGTATGGGAATATCTCCCAGGGAACTGTTACCAGGTGGCATGGCAATGGACAAATATATTCAATCGGAAATTTTTTAAATGGCGAAAAGCACGGGCTATTTCAATGGTGGTATAATGATGGTGCAAAAAAAGAAGAATCTAATTTTGATAAGGGCGCAAGAGTCGGTGTCGTAACTCAATGGTATCAAAATGGTAAAAAATTTGCAGAAGCCAATTACAAAAAAGGACAATTAAATGGAAATCTGACTTGGTGGTATGAATCGGGTCAGAAAAAGGAACAGACAAGTTTTATTAATGGTGAACGAGACGGGTATGCCTATTGGTGGTATACAGATGGTGCAAAAAAAGGCGTGGGAGATATTTCTGGCGGCATGGGACGCATTACTTTATTTTCACCGGATGGTTCTGTCCTCAATGAGTTTGAAGTAAAAAATGATCAAGTATTTTGCAACTCTGGTGAAATATTTTTTACGATTGAGGATGTATCACAAAAAGATATAATTCCCATTGGGGATGGTACCTGTGATTGTGGGGATTGTTCCGATGAGGGCAACAACTGAGCGATATATTGAATAAAAGAATAAATCGACGCATTTTCCTACAAACAGCAGCCTTGGGCTCGTTTGTTTTTCATCCAAGGATGTTATCTAAACTGGGAGCGCTTCAAAAGTCAAAACAAAACCTATCATTGAAGGATATCGCCCAGGATGAAGATTATTGGTTTCAAATCCGCCATGCTTATTCGATTGACCGAAATCATATCAATTTGAATAGCGGCAGTGTAAGTCCGGCGCCAAAAGTTGTCCAAAAAGCAATGAACGATTATTTGACCATTCGGAATATGAGTCCCTCCCTTTATATAGATGAAATAATATATCCCCATAAAGAAAATGTGCGACGGCGATTGGCACAAATGTTTGGTTGCGATATTGAAGAATTGGCCATTGTTCGAAATACAAATGAAGGAATGCAAACGGTTCAACTTGGTCTCGATTTGCAAAAAGGCGATGAAGTTTTGACCACGACACAAGACTATCCTAACATGCTCAATGCATGGGAACAGCGCGTCCGTCGGGATGGCATTCGCCTCAAAAAAGTACCTTATAAAACACCACCTGATGATATGACTGATTTGGTTAATTTGTTTAAAAGAAATATTTCTTCGAAAACAAAAGTGATTATGTTTTGTCATATCACTTATACAACAGGTCAGATATTTCCCGTAAAAGAAATTTGCGAATTTGCACGGAAAAAAGGAATCACGACCATTGTTGATGGGGCCCATGCTTTTGCACATTTCCCTTTTAAAGTGGACGATTTAGGATGTGACTTTTATGCCACCAGTTTACATAAGTGGCTGAATGCACCCATTGGCTCTGGATTTCTCTATGCACGGAAAAACCGCATTAAGGATGTATGGTCGCTGATGGCCAGTACAGAAGCTCAAAAGGATAATATTCGGAAATTTGAGGTCATCGGTACAGCGCCCATTGCCAATATAGCAGCTATTACAGAAGCAGTTGCATTTAACAAAGGAATTGGAATCGACAGGAAAGCTGCGCGGTTACGCTATTTAAAAAATACTTGGATGAATCATGTAAAAGAATTGGATCGTGTAAAGCTCTATACGTCTTTTGATGCAGAACAAAGTTGTGGGATTGGCGCTTTGAAAATCGATGGGATTGGCGCCATGGATTTAACCAATATATTAAAGGATAGATATAAAATTCATATCCGACCAAGATTTGTACCCGGTGAATTTGAATGTATCCGGGTCACACCCAATCTTTTCACCACAATGGATGATATTTACTATTTCTCTGATGCGATTCAAAAAATCATCGCAAAATCCTAAATTCCGCCTTTAATATATTATCAATATTGTCTTTTGCGATTGGGCTTGCTAAAGGCTAATTTTTCTGTTAGACAATGAAGCTCAAATATCTATTCATCCTGACAATATTTTCGACGCATCTTTTTGCAGATGATCATTCAATTTCTGTACTGGATTTTTCTGGAGATGGCGTTGCTGAAAGAGAATTAAAAACATTAAGCGAAATCTTTCGGGTAGAACTTCTGAAACAGGATACCCTTCGGGTGATGGATCATACAGACATGGCTCACGTGCTATCCAACGCAGGTTATGGTGATCCCATATGCACCACCATTGAATGTGCAGTTATTAGTTCAATGCTGCTGGGAACCGAATGGATGGCCACCATTCATATCGCAAAAATTGGTGATGTATTTATGGCCGAAGCCAGACTCTACGAATCTGAAACGGGTCGGGTCATTAATGTGGTGAATTATGATCATGAATTATCCATGGAAGGATTAAAGACCAGAGGGATGCATAATTTAGCTGAGATGCTCATGTCAACGCGGATTCCAATGCCTGTACATAAAGGCCAAAACCATGTTTATCTTAAGACGAAACCGGCAGGAGCTATGGTGAGAGTGGGACGGGATACGTTAAATGGCGTCACTCCCATGTCTATAGACCGCGTGGTGGCGGAAAGTCGTCCCATCATTATATTAAAAAAGGGATTTGAACCTTATCGATTAAAACATCTTCCAGAAGATGAATCGGATATCATATATATTGAGTTGCAGCATTTAGTCCCTCAAATCGGAGATGTTACTTTTAAAGATCCTGTGCCGGAAGGTATTGTTATTGTATCAACAGATGGTGAATTACGATTCCGAATAGAGGAAGGCGCCCTTGATTATAATAAATTGGATGCAGGATCCTATCATCTAGAGTCTGGAAAATATATTGTTCACAATGGGAAATTTCGAATTCGTCATCGTAAAACATCCCATGTCAACCCGCGATTTCACGATATTAAATTGATCGAAAAGGATCGGGATAAATTCAAATTAAAACGGAATTTCTTGATCGGTTCATTGGTTTTAACCGGTGGGTATCTCGGATATCTCCAATATGAATCTGAGCAAATATATATAAAGTACAACAGTGATGTACTGGACGGGGATGCGTATCATAGGCAAATCGAAAAACTGGATCAAATGAAACCAATTATGGGAGGTATATCCGTTTTTACCATTTTTCCAATTATATATCATCACGGAAAATATCTACAAATGAACCGATGGTTACAAGCCAGATGAAAAAAACAATCATTCTGATGATTTTAATATTGGCATGCGAAGATGCTAACCGGGTATGGGATAATCCATATGATCCTCGAAGCGATCGTAGTTTATGGACACCGGATACCCTTCAAGCCACTCAATTATCTTCAGATAAAATTGAGTTATCCTGGTTGAGAAAAGGGCGGGACTTTGATGGATTTAAAATCGATAAGAAAGTAGGAGAAGAGAATTGGCAGGACAGTGTAGCCATTTTGTGGGATTCGACTTTTCGTTGGATTGATACCCTCGATTTGAAAGAAGTCGTCCAAAACCCTGTGGATTATTCCTATCGCGTTTATGCCTATGCAGATTCAAACACATCTAATAAAATCAGCGTATCCATAAAACCAAATGTTCCAGGACCGCCAGGATCCGTAAACGTCTTGTCCGTTTTATATACACTTCCACCGAACGAAATATTAACAGTCAACTGGGATAAATCTATAGAGGGTGATTTTGCACAATATAATCTCTACCATGGCATCACTGAAACGGGCGTTAAATCATTCATTCGTTCTATTGATAATATCAATACGACGACTTTCGATACAAATTCATTCACGCCGCTTCAGGAAAACTGGTATTGGATTGAGGTAGAAGATACCACAGGACAAAGAACATTGGGTACAGGAAAAGGTCATCCAGTTGATTCAGCTCCAAGTCCAGTCACATTAGATTCAATTACCTACACTGGCGGCCAGTTTTTCTTTAAATGGTCCAAATCTCCAATTTCTGATTTTGAAAAATATGTGATTGAACAAATATCTTTACCCGACTCAACTGTTTTGGATTCTTCGGTTCAAAATACCCAGGCGAATACAGATGATTCGATCAAAGTCGAAAATGATAAAGAACAATATTTTCGTATTCGTGTGATGGATAAATGGAATCAGTCGGCTTGGAGTAAAGTGAGAGGCGGATCGTCCTATCAAAAGGTCGTGAAAGTGGATTTTATCCGTGATTTAGGGGATGATATTACCATTGCGAACTTGGGCCCGACTTTACCGTTTACCCACCTATTATCCAATGCAAATGCCCAATTTCCGATTTGGATTCAAAAAGGTGAAAAAGTCTTTTCACTCATAGATGGCGGTGTGGGTCTGATCGTGAATGAAAACGGTATAAATTTGAGACCAATTTCGGGGGAAGAGCCTCAGGATATTGCTTTTAATTCTGATCAGTCCATGGCTGTTTTCACCGGTGCGGATCATAATATATATCTGGTAAACTTAAATGAAGATCAGTCACCATCGAAATTAACCAGCACATCTAACAATGAATGGTATGGAGATCCTGAATTTATCTTGGGTGGGAGTCAACTTATGTATTGGCAGCGCAAGCATCAGGCTAATAATAATGTAGGTGTGAAAGATATTTTTACCATGGATCTTGATGGAAAAAATGTAAAACAGATTACGATTGCCCAAAATGTAGATAAATTCATCATGCCCAGAATGTCTCCGGACAATTCCAAAATTCTATATGTACTGGAAGCGGATGGTTTATATATCATGAACTATCCAGGAGATACCTTAGGTGTGGAGGTCACAAAGGAAGATGGTCAGAAAATTATACCAGTAACCAGTCAGTATTTTCGCAATATTCGCTGGTCTCACAATGGTGAGAAAGCCATTTTATGGTCCTTTGAGAATAACAGTTATTTTCTATATTTATTTACGCTGGGTGGGACACCTGAATTAACACTTCTACAGTCAGGTGGACGGTATGCAGACTGGATAAATGATGCCAACGCAGATACGGTTATTTTTCGCAGTGAAACGTCCGATGCCATGTTTATAAAAGATGTAAGTGCATCATCGGATAAAGAACCGACAATATTTTACAATGCACCTTGGGCTCAATTGCAGCCTCGACAGTAATGTCATTAAAAAAGACAGATGCCTGTACCGCCTAATTTACAATCGGAAATCTGGTCTGAACGCCTGATCGATCGACTGGCTTATGCCCATGATGCCAGTATGTATCGATTGGTTCCAAAAGCTGTGGTTCGTCCACAAAATGAGGCCGATGTCCAATCACTTCTTACTCATGCAAATAAAACAAAAACGCCCGTAACGTTTCGAACCGGCGGCACGTCACTTTCGGGTCAATCTCTCACGGAAGGAATTATGGCAGAAGTGGTGAGAGGGTGGCAAGAATACGAAGTACTGAACAGCGGACATTCGATTAGACTCCAGCCTGGCGTCATTGGTGCCAGGGCAAATATTTACCTTTCTCCATATCAGAAGCGTATTGGACCTGATCCTGCTTCTATTAATTCGGCAAGGATGGGTGGCATCATTTCAAATAATTCATCGGGAATGGTTTGCGGCGTAAAAAATAACGCATATCATACAATGAAACATTTGCGATTTATGCTGGCCAACGGTCACGCATATGAAACATCAAATTCAGATGATTATTCCCGGTTTATGAAAAATGAATCTGACATAGCAGATGGGATCCTATCGTGCAAGAAAGAAATCGAAAGTCAATCAATATTGACGGATAAAATACGCCGTAAATACCGTATTAAGAACACGTTAGGGTATTCACTGAATGCGTTTATTGATTATAATCACCCTTTAGATATTTTTGCTCATTTAATTATCGGGGCGGAAGGGACATTGGCATTTTTCTCAGAAGTGATTTTGGATACAATAGATGATCCGCCACTGAAAACACTGGGTTTGGCATTATTTGATTCAGTTGAAGGATCCATGGCAGCATTACCATTATTGGTGGATGAAGGTGCCGCTGCAATTGAAATGCTGGATGATGCCTCCTTGCGAACAGCTCAGTATCTTTCGAACCCACCCTATGACCCTCATAAAATTTCGAACAACTCTGCAGCACTTTTGTTTGAGTTTCAAAAACATCACGTGCATGAAATTGAACATTTAGCTCATACTATTCCAGATGCATTAACCATGGTTGGCGGGTACTTGCCATTGGGTATGATTTCCGAGGCGCATCAACGCAACCAGTTATGGAATATCCGTAAGGGACTTTATCCAACAGTTGGTTCTATGCGGAAAAAGGGAACCAGTGTCATTACAGAAGATTTATGTTATGATTATCATGATCTACCCAAAGTAGTAAATGAATTGAAATTGATTTGCCAGCAATGGCAATACGATGATGCGGTTATTTTTGGTCATGCCAAAGACGGAAATCTCCACTTCGCCGCATCCATGGATTTAAACAGTTCTGATGGCGAAAATCGGTTTAAAGGTCTATTGAATGATATGGCAGAACTCACGGTTAGAAAGTTTGATGGATCCCTGAAAGCTGAACATGGCACTGGCCGAAACATGGCCTCATTCGTTGAATATGAGTGGGGAGGCGATTTATACAATATCATGTGGAAAATCAAAAACCTGGCTGATCCAAATGGTATTTTGAATCCAGATGTATTGTTGACGAAAGATGATAAGCTCCACATTAAGAATTTAAAGAAAATGCCTGCGGTTTCAGATGAAGTGGATTTATGTGTAGAGTGTGGATTTTGTGAGCCTGTTTGTCCATCAAAGGAATTGACTATGACACCTCGTCAGCGTATTGCGGTCCAAAGGGAAATTGCCGGTGGCCATGCCGATTCATCCGTGTTGGAGGCATATCAATACGATGGTATGGACACTTGCGCCACGGATGGATTATGCGAAATTGCTTGTCCCGTAAATATCAATACGGGGGCCTTTGTTAAATCCATGAGGCATGAATCTGAATCGAACATAGGGAGAAATATCAGTCAGTGGGCGGCCAATCACTTTGGTTTTGTTCAATCTTTAGCACGATTAGGGTTAACGATAGGAAAAGGGTCAGAAAAAATATTGGGACAATCCGTCCTGAAATTCATGACCCGATACTTAAATAAAATAGGTTTTTCGCCAAAATGGAATAGCAAACTGCCCCGTGCTGCAGGGCCGCTGCCGACTCCAAACCAAATGGATGGGGAAGAATGGGTATATTTCCCCTCTTGTTTAACTCGTGTATTTGCCAGTAATAACCAAAAGACTTCATTGGCCCATATATTAGCTGATATTTCGGATCAGTCTGGGATTTCCTTAATCATACCGTCTCAGATTAATTCAACCTGCTGCAGTCAACCTTTTTCATCAAAAGGATATCAAAATGCAGCCATTTCTATTCAAGAAAAAACGATTGAAATATTGTGGAAATCTTCCAACGAGGGTACCCACCCGATTTTGATAGATACATCTCCCTGCACCTATCAAATGCTGTATCCAAATTCGGGATTGAAACCAGCATTACTTCAAAAATTAAAACAACTCATTATCGTGGATATTATTCAATTCTTATCTCAATGTATAGAAAATACAGATAAGCCGAAACTGAATCATGATATTGTACTGCATCCCACATGTTCCACAGAGAAAATGGGGCAAGTGGATTTATTAAAAACTATCGCAGAGAAATGTACGGAACATGTTAACATCCCCACCCATTGGGGTTGTTGCGCTTTTGCTGGAGATCGAGGGCTCATTGTTCCGGAATTGAATCAATCAGCCACGGCACAGGAGATATCAGAGATAAAGGGAAATGAGACTGGATATTCAACCAGCCGAACCTGTGAAGTGGGTATGATGTCTCATTCGACAATTAACTATCAATCTATTGCATTTTTAGTGAAAGAATATTTGGACCAACCTGTGAACTAACGCACTTGAGGTGTGGTCTTTTTTTGGTAAATTCATAAGCAATTTTCAAAAATATCAATCATAATTAAGGTCAATAAAATGACACCAGCATTCATGAAAAAAATATCAATTATTCTTTTATTCCTCAGTGTCTCACTCTGTTCTGCTGAAACGATCGGACGGGTGATGAAAGCAAATGGGGAAGTACTCATAAAACCCATTGGCAGTGGATCCTATTCTGTCAGCGTGAAACCGGGGCAGGCCGTATCGAATGGAGATGCGATTCGCGTCGGCGAATCCAGTTTTGCTGTAGTTATTTTTCTTGATGATAAATCTGTGGTTAAAATCAGAGAAAATACAGATTTTCAATTTGTAGAGACATCCAACACACGAAGCCTGATTATTGAACAGGGTACCACACTCCATAATGTAAATAGCAAGAATCGGAAAAAAGCCTATCGCGTTGAAACGCCTGTATCGGTTGCATCTGTAAAAGGCACCGAATTTTCCGCTTTCCATGATGCCGTAGCCGGTGTTGATAAATTTGTAGGAAAATCGGGGAATTTTGAAGTATTCAATACCATTAGTGGCATGACTGTGAACGTTGGTCCGGGGATGAAAGCTGTCTCCAATGCCTTGGGTCAACTCATACCGGCACCGGCTGAGCCTGGCGATTATCCGGAAGACCCGGAAGGAGACTCACCCGAAGAACCGCAGGAAGAGCAAGATGAGCAGGAAGAACAGGATACGCAAGAACAACAGGATGAACCCGAACAGCAAGACGAACCGCAAAGTGAAGATCCCTCTTCAGAAACTGAGCCAGAACCAGAACAGCCTTCTGAACCATCAGACGCGGAGGCAGATCAGCCTTCTACTGGAGACAAACCTAAGCCTAAACCGAAAAAACCATTTAATTTAGGATTGGGTGTTGGGTCGGCAACCATCGATGGGACAATTTATAATCAAGTGGCCCTTCGACCGGAATTATCTTTTGGAAAATTGGGGATTGGTCTGGACTTGGTCATGTATATCGATAACCAAGGTAGTATTCGAAAAGATGAATGGGATGAAGCATCTGATTTTATTGACAAATTTCTGTTCATTCGATGGGGGCAAAAAACAGATCCATTCTGGTTTAAGTGGGGTTCCCTGAACAATGTAACGATTGGATATGGTGGGTTGTTGGCTGGATATTCAAACATGATGGAATTCCCATCCGTACGTAAGGTTGGCATTAATACGGGAATGTCATTCGGAAACTTTGGTGGTGAACTATTCCTATCGAATATGAAAGATTTCTCCCGTGGCGGTACCCTCATGGGTCTTCGCGGTACCTATAAGCTATCCGATGCAATTCCATTGACCTTTGGTTTAAACTTTATCATGGATATGAATCAATTCTCCGGATTGAAGGATGTGGATGGAGATACGTATCCCGATATGTTTGATGATTTCCCCACGGATAAGGATTACTGGAATGATACAGATGGTGACGGTATTGCGGATGTGAATGGTGGAACCAAAGAACCGGACAATGGTTGGGATATCGATGGAGACGGCGACAATATCCTTGATTCTGTGGACAGTGACCTTACCTTAAAGCCTACACCGTTCAGCCTGAAAGATAATAAAGCAACGGCTCAGGGATTTGCATTTGATCTGGGATATCCGATTCTGAAAGGAAAATCTCTCAGTTTAGAAGCCTATATGGAATACAATAAACTCATCTTCCCAGCTGTAGCCGGAGATGCTTATTATAGTCGAAAAGCCATGGGTGGTACGGGGATTACAGTGCCGGGTGTTCGTGCAAGCTTATTTAGCTTTTTGAATGTGAGTTTTGAATACCGAATCAAGCAGGGCTTTTTTGCACCGCAATTTTTCGATGGTAGTTATGATCTATCCCGTGTGGTAGCAGAATTCAGTGATTCGGGAACCATTATTCGCACCAAAGATCAGGTGGTACTTGTGGATTCATCCAATACTTCAGGTATGTACGGATCAGCATCAGCAAACCTATTTAACCTGGTTAGTTTTAGTGCATCTTATGCCAGCATGAAAGGTGACGGCGACGTTGAGTTTAACAGTTTTAATGCGATGTTTGATATTAATGCAGAAAATATTCCAAAGCTTAGTGTAGCTCAAGCCTATTATCAGCGAAACAATGACAAGAATCCATTTGATTTTGGCAATCCCTCCATGAATACGATATTTGGATATAAGGTTGGATATGAAGTGAGCAAAGGTGTGAGCTTAATTTGGGATTTTCGCCAGTATTATCGGGATACGGGATCGGGTTTAGAATCGGTGAAACAAACGACGATTGAGACAGCTTTCGATTTTTAATGGCTGAAGAATTAAAAACAGTTTACCGATATGATTCCGGTGGACGCGGATTCCGAAGGGTCGCCGTGCTCCTCATAGGGTTAGCAAGCATTCTGGCGATGTTCGGTATTTTTTGGATAAAATCCTGGATATAAAAAGGAGAAAATATGCGTATTTCAATTGAATATTGTAACGAGTGAAATTACTTACCCAGGGCAGCCAGTATGGCTACCGCGTTACTTGAAAAATATGGAAATGCTATCCAATCGTTATCGCTGATTCCTTCGGGTGGCGGTGTATATGAAGTGACAAAAAATGGAAACTTAATTTTTTCTAAAAAATCTACAGATCGATTTCCAGAATTGGACGAAATACTTGAATCGTTGGATTCACCTGCTTAAGCCGTTTCTTATCTTCGGACTTATTTTACCTTTGATGGGTCAAAAAGGTGAAATTGTGCCATTAACAAAACATATTGGTTTTACGCTGGATGCAGAGGAAAATCAATATTATGAAGTATTTCCAAATATTTCCAATTTTGAAAGTGCTCAGTATTTTGAAATGACCAACAAGAGAATCGAAGCCCGGATTTCCTTTATAGATTATACCCAAATAAAAGTGAGTCGAAAATCGTTCACCCCAACAGAGTTTATTTCTCTGAAAAACCGTTTAATGCAAATGCCGGAAATCACAGAAGAGATCAGAGAATCATTTCGAAAAAACTTAACCTATTTACGAACGGAAGAAATTCTGGAAAATATTCAAACGGGACAATATGTATCTGTGAAGCACCAGAATGGAAAATGGGTACGGGGTACGTTATTATCCTACAAAAACGAGAAACTTTTACTTCAAACACCATTTGCCGTAAAGCAAATTCCCATCACAAAAATGGAGCGCATCAACTATCGGGAAAAAATTATTCAGCGTCCCCAATGGAAAATGCAATTTTATGGTTTAGCCGCATTGTTAGGTTTTGGATTAATGGAATCCTGGAATCGACAGACACAACCGGCTTGGGGTCAACAGTGGCATAATCGATTTGTCGGTGCTATATTCGGTTTAATTGCGGGTGCAGAAGTCTATGATACATCCATGATATTGTTGTCTAAGAAAACACAGTTTGGATTAACGCCATCGGAATTGGATAAAATAAATCGATCGAATTAAGGATATAAAATGACGGAAGAAACAACAGACTTTAAAAAAGAATATTTAAATGAAAAGCTCCAAGCCATTGGAGACAAATTAGGCGATGCCTACGGCCAGCCCTTTATGGAAGAACTTATCGCGCGCATGGAACGAACCGTTGCCCATTTTAATGAGGAAGTAAATGGGATGCTTAAAACCATTCATAGCCGGACAAGAAACCAATATGGATTATTGGCATCCATGCGGGGGGAAGACCCGAATGCTGAACCGGTAGAACTCAGTGAATTCGAGAAGAAACTTTCCGCAGGCGGCGGATCTAATAAAGAAGTTTCTGAAAAACCAGAAGTTGAAGAAAAACCCAAAAAGAAATTATTTTCATTTTTAAAGCGTAAAAAGAAAAAATGAAAATGATCCTCGGGGGGAAGTGGATCGCCCATACATTCATTTTATGTTTAATTACCTCGGCAGCCGTTTCCCAAGAATCAAATCAGAAATTTACTGAATTTAAGTCCCTTACCAAGCGCGTATATCATTATACAAAGGTAGAGTTCATTACACCGGAAGGTGAATTCAATGATGCGATTTGCACTTTAGTCATTCCAGAATTAAAAGAAGAAAGTCCGCCCTATGTGGCTATTTATTATAAAAGGGATAAATCCGATTGGTTTACAGAATCTTTGTATCGCAAACGGGTTCGGTACAGTTTTAAAAATGGGGTCATTAAGCTGGATCGTTCCAATTTTTGGGACTGGTATGAAGTGAATGAAATAAAGGTCGTTATCATTTATTGATTTTAATAGAGGTGAGTGTTCGCAACTCATCAGTCGCGTGAGATAGTGCTTCCTCAAAATGTTCGTAAATAGATTGACAAGTGTGGCGGTTAGTAAATGTCAGATAACACCTCAACAAACAACATATTCTTCCTGAATAAAAGATGAAGTACCTCAATCTGGAGTTACCGATAAAGCCAACACTTAAGATACTTTTTCCCAATCCATCATGACTCCATCTTCCATAGTCCCTCAAACTTCCATTGCTTCCCGTCGGTCAAAACAGGTAGATTTCCGTCGCAATTATTATTTGAAAATTTGGTCGTGCTAGATGGGGAATTAGCGGTGCCCTGTAACCTGCAACCCGCTATAGCAGGATTGATGCTTGCATGAGGCAGATGCTGATCTTTTTATGCGAGTTAAGTGGTATTGAAGTTTCAATTCTTCGCAATGGTTTTACACTAAACCCCGTCAGGACCGGAAGGGAGCAGCGGTAGGTGCATAAAATTATGTGCCGGAGAACCCCTGAAATGGAGCTAACTGATTCGTCATAATTTGATTCCAGGTTTGTCAACTTCAAGTGCACGACCATCCTTATTTGAGAGAGAATGTCTTACCAAATTTTATCCCTGAAATGGCGCCCACAATCTTTTGCCGATGTTATTGGACAAAACCATGTAACCCAAA
>JACKQG010000475.1_pt1 | contig 58454 bp, 35 predicted proteins | sample 8237621 | NCBI WGS metagenome assembly JACKQG01 (sample SAMN15677084, study PRJNA649215) | marine metagenome | biome: marine; feature: Black Sea; material: saline water; isolation source: suspended particulate matter (SPM) from the Black Sea western gyre | collected 2013-06-09/2013-06-10 | depth... | reverse complement strand
TCAATGGAGCCAGTCACCAACACAGTTTGATGTCCCTGCTCCTGGTGCCAGCGTAATTTTTTCGTCACTTCTGCTGATAAATTAGGCGCGAGATGCTCCTCATAAAAAGGTTGGGCTGAGTCTACAAAGAGTTGAAACTCACGACCCTTGTAAAAACTCAGAAATGTGCGAGCCATGTATTGCTCGTCAACGAGCCCAAGCTTTTTGAGGAGGACACCGAGTAGCAATTTCAGGATGAATGTCCTTGAAAGATAGCCCTGAGCCTTGAGAACCTTGAATCCTATAGTAGCACTATCTACAGCCAGAAGGGTTTCATCAAAATCAAAAAATGCAGCTATGGGTGAGGTGTTGTTTTGCTTCATGTCAACTCTTCAGATTTGAATAATTCCGTTTTCAATGGGGCAACTTGTTTTTATGATTCCAGGCATTTCAATTATGAGCACTTTTTAACAGAATATTCTGTGATAAACAAGGACTTTAGAGTGTTCCAGACGACCTTCATTAGTTTGTAATGTTTACTAACTAAGTCTTGTCTTGGTTGTCTAGACATGTTATCCTATTCTCAATAATTGAACATTGAGGTTTATCTATGAATATTGTTGATAAATTCATCGCCAAAGCCCAGGAGAATCCCGCTCGTATTGTCTATCCTGAAGCGACGGATCCGAGGATTTTAAAGGCTGTCGTACAGGTGAAGGAACGAGGAATTGCCACCCCTCTCCTCGTTGGTAACCCTGAACATATTCAGGAAGTAGCCGAAGAACACGGTTGTGCAATTAGCGGAATCGAGCTCATCGACAGCAAAACAGAAGCTCGTCTGGATACCTTTGCCAAGGCTTATGCTGACAAGCGGGATCTCAGAGAAGCCATAGCTAAAAAGCTGGTAGGCAAACCCTTGTCTTTTGGTGGAATGATGGTAAGCCAGGGTGCTGCAGATGGAATGGTAGCTGGTGTAGCCACTGCAACCAGCATTGTTATTCAAACCGCAACCCTTACCGTTGGATTTCAAGAAGGACTTTCTACACCTAGTAGTTTTTTTATCATGATTATTCCTGAATTTCAAGGTGAGCAGGACAAGATCTTTCTGTTCGCTGATTCAGCAGTAAATATTCAACCCAGTGCACAACAACTGGCCGAAATTGCCATTGCCTCTGGGACAAATGCCAGAGCCCTCCTGGGGATAGATCCTAAAATCGCTTTTCTTTCATTTTCAACCAGGGGTTCCGCTGGGCATGCGGATGCAGATAAAGTCATCGAGGCTCTCGCCATAGCCCGTAAAATTAATCCTGAGTTTGATATGGATGGAGAACTCCAGCTTGATGCTTCAATCATCCCAAGTGTTGCCTCAAAAAAGGTGCAGGAAAGCCCAGTCGCAGGACAAGCCAATGTATTGGTGTTCCCCGATCTCGATGCTGGAAACATCGGCTATAAACTGGTCCAGTATATGGCCAATGCCAAGGCCATTGGTCCCATCCTCCAGGGTTTTGCAAAACCGGTGAATGATATGAGTCGAGGTGCCAGTGTTGATGACTTGATAGCCGTTTCTGCCATCACATCAGTCCAGGCCAAAGGATAAGCCGACATGAAAATCCTGGTCTTTAATTGCGGCAGTTCCTCTATAAAATTCAAACTCTTTCAGATGCCTCAGGAGGACTTGCTGGCGGAGGGGCTTGTAGAGAGGGTCGGCTCAGAGGATGCCTATGCTTCTTTAAAAACTCCTCTGGGAAAAGCCAAAAAAAAACAGGAAATTCTTGACTACCCCTCTGGATTTGCAGTCATCAAGAATATGCTTCTCAATCCCGAAAGTGGCGTCATTAATTCTCTATCTGAAGTCAATGCCTGTGGGCATCGTGTGGTTCATGGCGGCGAAAGCTTTGGTGGATCCATGCCTATAGATGATGAGCTGGAGGAAGGTATTGAAGCTGTTTTTGAGCTGGCTCCACTCCACAATCCTCCCAATTTGACAGGGATACGACAAGCCCGACTTATGTTTGGTGACATTCCCCAGGTTGCCTGTTTTGATACCGCATTTCACCACAGTATTCCTGAAGTGGCCTACCGCTATGCCCTGCCTGAGAAGTTTTACTCTGAATACCAGATCAGACGCTATGGTTTTCACGGTATGTCCCACCAATATGTAGCTCGACAAGCCGCCCAGATGATGGGAATGCATAAATATTCTGTTAATCTGATTACCTGCCACCTGGGAAATGGTTCTTCTGTGGCAGCCATTAGAGATGGTCACTCCGTTGATACCAGCATGGGGCTCACGCCGCTGGAGGGTCTTGTCATGGGAACCCGCAGTGGTGACCTGGATCCTGGTATTCTGTTCTACCTAAATCGAAAAGGTTATGACACGGAAGCTTTGGATACGCTACTTAATAAGCAATCTGGTCTCCTTGGGATTTCTGGGAGCTCCAATGATGTCCGTGATCTTGAATTGAAAGCCGATGGAGGTGATGATAGAGCAGAGTTGGCTCTGAATATTTTTGCCTATCGTATCAAAAAATACATCGGAGCTTATATGGCTGTACTCAACCGGGTTGATGCCATCGTTTTTACTGGAGGCATCGGCGAAAATGGTGCCGCCATGCGTCACCGGATTCTATCTGATATGGATCAGCAAGGCATCGTCATTGACGAAATGAGAAATGAAGTTCATGCTGGAGTGGCAGGTGAAATTCAAGGAACTACATCCAGAATCAGGGTCATGATTGTCCCAGCCAATGAAGAACTGGCCATTGCCCGGGATACTTTCAAGCTAACCACAAAAAAACACTGATAAATCAGGAGACAAAATATGTCAACCATAGATCGAATTAAGAATGTTGCTGCTGAGCTGTTAAAGGTTGAAGCTTCACGTGTCCAGGAAACTTCACGATTTGTAGAGGATCTTGGTGCGGACTCCATGCAATCCATCGAACTGGTTGCTGCCTTGGAAGAAGAGTTCGATATCGAGATGGATGAAGATGCCGCTCTCGGGGTAAAAACAGTGGGTGACGCTGTTGGCTTTATTGACCGGGTTATCGCTGATGGTTGATCCCTTGAGTAGCGAGAGGCTTCTACACAATACCCACCTGGATAAGAGCAGTTACATCCCACTCTATATTCAAGTCAGGGATATTTTAAAAGAGCTCATCAATTCTGGGAAGCTCCAACCAGGCGACCAAATTCCCAGTGAGAATGAGTTATCCACCGAATACAATATCAGTCGCATGACGGTACGACAGGCCAGTCAGGAGCTCCTTCGTGAAGGATATATTGTAATCAGACGTGGTGAAGGGACTTTCGTTAATGCTGCCTCCCATACCCAAATGCTTCTCAAGCTGGAGGGATTTTCTTCTGAGATGGCCAAGTTGGGTTACCGGAATCACTCCCGAGTCCTCAATATTGAAATGGTGGAGGCATTTGACGCGTTTGGCATGGCTTACACAGGTCTGGGGAAAGAGCCTGGTGAGGCGCTGGTCAGGATACGAAGGGTTCGTTATGTAGAAGAAACACCCTTTGCCATCGAAACTTCCTTCTTGCCTCTGGAAATCGGTCAGGGTCTCCTGAATCCACGCATGGCAGATGACGCTTCCATTTATAACTACATTGAAAAAGATTTACATATCAGGCTTTCGCGAGCGGACCATGTTATCCAACCTGGTCTAGCCGATCAGGAGCTGGCCGAACTCCTGGAAATCGCTAAAGGGAGCCCAGTTTTGAATCTACACGGGACTACGTTTTCAATGAATAATCAGCCCGTGGAATACCTCGAGGGTATTTACAGGGGTGATAAATATGAATTGAAAGTTGTGATCACTAAATAGGAAATCGTAATATGAATTCTGAACAATATTTAGCCCTGACACCAGAGGCGATCAAGATTCTCAAAAGCAATGGATGTTGGTCAAGGAGTTGGTCAAAGGTAAAGGTGACTAGGGGGTTTGACCCAACCCGTATCGCAGGAACCATTTTCCGAGGGCAGGTTCGAATCGGACGTCTTGAGGGTGAATTTATACCAAAAGATGGCATTCGACGTTATGCTGGAATATTTGATGCCAACCTTCACAACGTCCACATCGGGGACAATTGCCATATTTCAAATATCAATGGCTGGCTATCCAACCTGGTGATTGAAAACAATGTGTTGATAGAAAACGCAGGCTCAATTGTTTGCCAGGGTGAAACCAGTTTTGGAAATGGTCATTCAATTGAAGTCCTCAATGAGGGTGGAGGTCGTGAACTAAAAATCACTGAGATGACCAGCGCTCAGACCGCTTATTTGTCCACCATGTATCGACATGATACTGTTTTGATCAAAGCTTTGGATGAGATAGCAGATAAGTATGCCCGGAGTGTTCGCTCTGATCGAGCCACCATTGGTGAGGGAGCGAAATTATTTCACTGCCAAAATATAGTGAACGTAAATATTGGCAAAGGTGCCATCCTCAGGGGAATTCAGAACCTGAAAGAGGGTACTATTGCTTCCTCCCCAGAGGCCTCCACGTTTGTTGGTGATGGTGTCATTGCCAAGAATTTCATCATTCAGAAGGGAGCTTATGTATCGGATGGAGCCCTGCTGGCATCAACGCTGATTGGTGAGGCTTCTAAAATTGGTAAGCAGTTCTCAGCCGAAAACTCAGTCATGTTTTGCAACTCAGAAGGCTTCCACAGCGAAGTCTGCTCCATTTTTGGAGGTCCATACACCGTCACGCATCATCGTTCAACTCTGTTGATCGCAGGTATGTTTTCCTTTTTTAACGCCGGCAGTGGTACCAACCAGTCTAATCACATGTACAAATTAGGACCCTTGCACCAGGGCATCGTTGAGCGTGGTGGCAAAACAGGATCTTCCTCCTACCTGCTGTGGCCATCTCGAGTGGGTGCCTTTTCAGCCATAATGGGCAAGCACTATACAAATTTTGACAGCTCTGACTTCCCCTTCTCCTATGTCAACGAGGACGGTGGTCAATCCACATTGGTACCGGGGATGAACTTTTTTACGGTTGGCACGATGCGTGATGGATTGAAATGGCCAACTCGTGATGCTCGCAAGAATACCGACAAGCTGGATCAATTAAATTTCGAGATTCTGTCCCCATATACCTGTCAAAAAATGATGCAGGGACAATCTATTTTGCTGGATTTGTATGCTGGAGCCGAAAAGGGTCAGGAATATGTGAGCCACAAAGGGATTCTGATCAAGCGCCTACTTCTAAAAACTTGTAGTCGTTACTATCGGATGGCGCTTGAGAAATATCTGGGTGACGCTCTCATCGTTAGACTCACATCAAGTCCTGTTACAGATTTAAATGAGTTGGTGAGCCAATCTGAGGGTGCTGATGATGGTGACAGTACCTGGATTGACGTCTCAGGTTTATTGTGCCCACAACCCCGCCTCGAAGACTTGTTAGACAGGATAAAAGCCAGCGAGGTAAGTGACTTACAAACACTTCAAATAGAACTACAAAAGATTCGTTTGAGTTATGCGCTGGATGAGTGGTCCTGGGTCATAAAAGCCATGCCACAAGTTTGTGGATTTGAAAGCCTCACTGCTGAAAACCTGCAAACCGTCCTGGAAAAATGGAAAGTTTCTTCCACCAAGCTACTCAACATGGTGGAAATGGATGCCTCCAAAGAATTCGAAGGTAATGTAAGAACTGGTTTTGGTATTGATGGGCATCAGGATGATGACTTCCGTGAGGTTCGCGGAGAATTTGACTCAAACGCTTTTAAAAAGCAATTAGATGAAATGAGACAAACGGTTGTAAGCAATTATGACCAGAGTCTCGCCATCTTGAACAATTTATAATACGGAGAAACAATGAGACTTATTATTCAAACTAACTATGATCGACTAAGTAAGTGGACGGCACATTATATTGCGAAAAGCATCAATGATTTTGCTCCCACGAAAGACAATCCTTATGTCTTGGGATTGCCTACTGGATCTTCACCAGTTGGCACCTATAAGGAAATTGTACGCCTGGTAAAAGAAGGCCGCGTCTCGTTTGAAAATGTTATCACTTTCAATATGGATGAATATGTCAAGATTCGTGAAGGACATCCGGAAAGCTATCATTCATTTATGCGTCAAAATCTTTTCAACCACATCGGTATTCCTGAAGAAAATATCAATATTCTCGATGGGAATGCAGATGACCTGGTTGCCGAGTGTGATGCCTTCGAAGCCAAGATAAAATCAGTGGGGGGCATTCGTCTTTTCCTGGGTGGTATAGGTCCTGACGGACATCTTGCCTTTAATGAACCAGGTTCATCGCTTCATTCTAGAACTCGTGTTAAAACATTAACTTACGATACTCGTATTGCCAATTCCCGATTTTTTGGGAATGATCTTGAGTCCGTTCCGAAGCTGGCTTTGACTGTTGGTGTGGGTACGGTTACTGATTCTAAAGAGGTGGTTTTAATTGTCAACGGTCACTCTAAATCTAGAGCCCTGTACAAGATGATTGAGGAAGGTGTCAACCATATGTGGACTTCCTCAGCGCTACAGCTTCATCCAAAGTCCATGGTCGTTTGTGACGAGGATGCTACCTACGAACTGAAACACGGAACCTATCGGTACTTCAGGGATATTGAGAAGGAAAATCTCGAGCCCTTTGCCATATAGACATACGCTTAACGTACACCTACCTCCAAAAAAGAAGCCCCTGAATTCAGAGGCTTCTTTGTGTGTAGGCTAGTCTATTGAATAAAATGCTATTTCAACAACAGAAGTTTTCTCGTATCCCGACCACCATCATGGGCTAGCGTGACCATGTACACACCGCTGGGCAATTCAGAACCTGAATCATCCCTGGTGTTCCAGGTTAGCTGGTGTGAGCCCACAGATAGTTCCAAATTGAGCAATCGTCGGACTGCTCTACCCTGACTGTCATAAATGGAAAGTGTTACCTGCCCTGAACGAGGAATCTCAAATTGGATTTGAGCTTCGGCATTAAATGGGTTGGGAAAGACTGTGAGCAAATTGTGCTGCTTAGGCGTCTCCTTTTCTTCATCCAATCCAGTGACTAAGAGCAATTCATCCAGGATACCTGTGACAGCTGATTCATTATATCCGACGGAGTTGTAACGTACGACGCCATTCATATCAATGATAGCATTTCGGGGGATAGCCCCGGTACCAAAATCACTCCAAATACCTGAACTACGATCATCTGCAACGGGATAGGTAGCCCCGAGATTGGCCCAGGCTTGACAGTTCAATGAGTTAAAATCATTGCCTAAGGAGACAATCAGCAGACCTTCATCGGCTCTAGATTGGTGAAACTCTTCCAGGTGCGGAACCTCCGCACGGCAGTTGCCTCACCAGGACTCAAAAAAATTGAGCCAGACGACGCGGTTAGCATCCCCTTGCTCTGGCACCAACAAGCTCCCCAGAGAAATATTGCCAGCATCGTTGGCGCAGAAACTCACTACTTTGTCCCTGGTAGCCTGACTAATTGTCTGCCCCACACTGTATTGACCATAAGCCATAGTACCTGAAATGAATATGCTGAGGACTATAGCAATTATGGAAAACCTGGCCCCTTTTCTAAAATTCATAAAATCTCCATTAAAATTTAAACCTATACATATAGGTGATTCTTCTTATGCAATTTAGTATACGATACAGGAACAAGTGTCACAACAGCGACATTTATTCAAAAGGTCTAGATAAAAAATAATTAGCGAATTGTCACTCATATTCCCTTATTTCATTAATATTTTAAGATATATTGCCTGGCACTTAAAATATTTCAGGAGATATAGATGATAGATGATCGCGATATCCAGATATTGGCAATACTTCAGGAAAACGGACGCGCTACTGCCAGCGAAATTGCCAAGGTTGTGCAGCTCTCCATACCAGCAGTGGGTGAAAGAATGAAAAAACTCACTGAAAACGGCCTGATTAAAGGCTATTCAACTGTGGTGGATCACAAAAAAGCGGGCTTAGATCTCACGGCCTTTGTATTTATCGTCAGCGAACACTCAGACCACTATGACAAGTTTGTGGAAAAAGCAGCTGAATCGAGCTCCGTTCTGGAATGTCATTCCATCATCGGTGGAGGTTCCCATATCCTCAAGGTCAGAGCCAGGAATTCACAAGCCCTGGAAGACCTGCTTTATGAAATTCAGAATTGGCCCGGAGTGAATAGAACTCAATCCAACCTGGTTTTATCCACCTATAAGGAAAGCATGTCAATTGATTTAAAAGCCCTACTGCCTGTGACCAAGTAAAAACCTAAATATTTCGCTTATTATATTACAACTACCTTATATATTTAAATATATTTCAATTATTGCTTAATTTTTTATTGACAAGTGGTTATATCGCTTGTTAATTGTATGTGATGATAATTAAGCGAATAGTCATTTAACAATTCGACTGAGGAGTTCTCCCCATGGCAAAAATTAAAGCTGAATATATCTGGATTGATGGACACCTACCCACATCCAAGCTTCGTTCAAAAACAAAAATTATTGATGGACCCGTCACCTCGATGGATCAGATACCTGAATGGGGTTTTGATGGCTCCAGTACCAATCAGGCTGTGGGGCATGATAGCGACCGCTCTTTACACCCCGTATCTTTTTATCCAGACCCCATTCGTGGCGGAGAAAATATCCTGGTAATGAATGCCGTTTGTTATCCGGATGGCAAGTCCCACGAATCAAATAAACGGGATCGTCTCGTTGAAGTTGCCAAAAAATTTGAAGCTGAAGAATCCTGGTTCGGGATCGAACAGGAATACACCTTTTTCCAGGGTCGCGCTCCACTGGGTTGGCCTGATGGTGGATATCCAGCTCCTCAGGGTCCCTTCTACTGCGGTGTAGGTGCTGATGAGGTCTTTGGTCGCGATATTGTAGAAGATCACATGGAAGCCTGTTTACGGGCCGGTATTGGCATCTCCGGCGTGAATGCTGAAGTCATGCCTGGTCAATGGGAATTTCAGATTGGACCTCTTGGACCTCTGGAAAGTGGTGATCAGTTATGGATGGCACGCTGGCTACTGTATAGAATTGCTGAAGAATATGGCGTCAATGCCAGTATTCACCCCAAACCTGTTAAAGGTGATTGGAATGGTGCAGGAGCTCACACCAATTTCAGCACCAAAGCTATGCGTGAGGTAGGTGGATATGATGTGGTTGAAGCTGCCTGTAAAAAACTGGGGGAGAAACATGAGGAGCATATCGCTGTTTATGGTGCTCATAACGAAGAACGCCTCACAGGTCTCCACGAGACCTGTTCGATACATGAATTCCGCTATGGTGTCAGTGACCGTGGTGCTTCTGTTCGCATTCCTCTTCAAACTGTGAAAGAGGGTAAAGGTTATCTGGAGGATCGTCGTCCTTCAGCCAATATGGATCCCTATGAAGTTTGTGCCATTATGTTGGAGACGGTCTGCTCCTAAAGACCTCTCCCCTTCATTCGGATTTACAAAGCCACCTCCGTCAATAGGGGTGGCTTTTTTTTCAGTTTCGCTAAACCGTCTTCCTGAGGCTCTCGAAGGAGCCAGTGTTCATTAAAAACAGCCTTCGAGGACCTCAGGCAGACGAGATTGAGGCTTTTCAGTTAATCTTGGGCAAACAGGGAGCGATATTCGGGATGGAGACGCAAGAGGTCTGAATGTTGTCCCTCATGATGGATTTGTCCATCTTTGATCCAGATGACCCTATCCATTTCAGCGGCAGTTGCTTCACGATGTGTGGCAACCAGAAAAAGTGCACCTGAAAAGTCAGCGTTGATGTTTCGCCACAAAATCTTTTCTGTATTGAGGTCTAGAGCTGACGTCACATCATCGAAAATATAGACAGGAGTATCGCCATAAAAAGCCCTTGCCAGAGCCACCCGGGCTCGCTGACCGCCACTGAGACCTACCCCACCCTGTTCCAACATCTTGTCCAGATCCAACTCATCCCCTATGACAGCAGTCTTTGTGATGGATTCCAAACTTTTAGGACCCTCGCGCCCCATACTGATATTGTCAGTTACTGTACCACTGAACAACTCAATATCCTGAGGCACATATCCAATACTCTGGGCTCTGGAAGCATCACTGAGCTCACTGAGCCGTGCATCGTTGAGTTCAACCGAGCCACTATTTGGCACAAACCAACCGGAGATCAATTTTAACAGAATTGTTTTTCCTGAACCAACCTCTCCCACCACCCCAATTTTCTCACCTGGTCTGGCCTGAAAATTAATTGATTTGATGACATCGTCAGCTTCCCCGGGGAAGCGATAGTGTAAATCCCGCACATTGAGAATTTGAATGGGCGGTTTAACCACCGTATCGTGAAAAGGCTTGTTCTCAAATTTTTCGATTGCTTCCAGACGGTCTACGGAGGACTCAGCCATTTTTAAAGAAACAAAGAACCAGGATATGGTCCAGATCGGCTCCGTGATGCCAGCCATATAGGCAATGAAGGCATAAAAGTCACCCAGGCTGATTTCACTGTGAATCACATAGTAGCCACCGACAAAAAGGATAACCACCAATCCGACCTGATTAACGACACTTCCCAGACTCTCCAGGAAAGAGCGGATATAGACCACGCGCTCTTCAGCATCTTTACGCTCAACCATATTTTTTTTGAAAAGATTTTCCTGGGCTTGTTCCATGACAAAGCCAATGACGATACGAATTCCTGAAAAGGCACTTTCCAGAATATTGTTTGTCTGAGAAATAGTTTCCTGTCTTCTCTTGTAGGCTTTGTGCTGTGAATGCTCAGTCTTGCTCATGATCCAGACGATGAGGGGTAGAGGTGCAACGGCCATGAGGGTCAATTTCCAGTGCAGGGTCATCATGACAGCGATTGAGAATAATAGGGTAAAGCCAGCTTCAATGGGTCGCATAATGCCTGAATTACCAAACCAGGCCAGTTTCACATCACCATCAATATCATCAGAGAACCTGGTAATAATATCCCCAGAACGATATTCGTTGAAAAAAGCGGGGTCCTTTCTGAGCAGGTTTTCGAAATGGAAGAGCTTGATGTCCAGACCCAGAATCAGATTCATGACATAACGAGAAGAGGGGAGGATCCAACGCGTGAGGGTTCGAGCCAATCCTACTGCCAGGATGAGCCAGACATAGAACTGCACATCTGTGGTAGCACTGCCTGCTGATAAGGAATCAATGACATACTTGAAGATGATGGGATAGGTTGTGCTAAGGGCAATACTCACTACTGTAATCACCATTACCCAGCTAATGCCTTTCCAGCGTCGCTTCCAGTAAGGAGCAAACCAACCCAGCACATGTTTGGTGGCGCCAAGCAGAGCCATTATAGCATCTCCTTCTCAGGATCTACATGAGACAACAGATCGAAATATGCGCCTCGATGTCGTATCAGCTCATCATGACTGCCAGACTCAATAATCTCTCCCTCTCTGACAAAAATGATGGATGTAGCACGCCGAATAGTGCTTAATCGGTGGGCCACGATAAAGGAAGTTCGACCTTCTGTGAGTTTTTTCATGGTGGCTTGAATGCGCAGTTCCGTCCCTGGATCAACAGACGATGTGGCCTCATCCAGAACCAACACCTGGGGTTTAACTGCCAGGGCTCGGGCAAAGGCAATCAGTTGTCTCTGACCATATGAGAAGCCCTCACCGCTTTCCTTGAGCACAGTTGCATACCCATCTGATCTGTTGAGAATACTGGCGTGGATGTCGGTGAGGTTAGCAGCTTCCTCCAGATCTTTTTGGGTCACTTCTGAGCGGAAAGCTCTCAAATTTTCGTTAATGGGAGCTGGAAAGAGAAAAAGATCCTGGAGTACCAGGCCAAAACGGCGTCTATAATCCGCCACATCAAATTCACGGATATCTATTCCATTTAGTAGAATGCGACCTGTTTGGGGATCCCTGAAACGACAGATCAAATTGATAATCGTAGACTTGCCACCACCGGTTGGACCCACAAAAGCAACTTGATCGCCACCATTTATCTCAAAGCTCATATTCTTGATAATCATATTGTCATCGGAGTACCCGAAGCTGACATTCTCAAAAATGATGCTTTCGACTTCCTGGGGTAAATCAACTGGATTGGCCTGCGTTTCGATATAGGGCTTGTCTTCCAGGGTAGAAAAAATTCTATCTGCAGCACCACCAGCTGACTGGAGTTGAGAAATCTGCTCAGTGAACATAAAAATGGGCCAGTATATCTGGGCAATATATTGAGCAAATAATACCAGAGCACCAATGGTCAGACTGCCATCATTCACCCATGTCACACCCAGCATCAGCACAATCACGGTGGCACCAACTTCCATGAATCCAAGTCCCTGGAAAATACCGTAATTGATAAAATTCATCTTGATGCTAAAGCGATTAAAGTCTTCTGTCGATTTCCGGACTCGGCCGATGGCCCAATCGGTTCGATCAAAAACCTGGAGAATACTGGCTGATCGCACAAATTCGCTAAGGACACCAATCATTTTTGAAAAATTTGCCCTGTCCTTACGGAAGAAGGGTCGGAAATATCGAAAGGAAAACCAGGCAATAAAGATCACCAGTGGGAAAATGGCCAGGGTGATGAGCATAAACCGCATATCGACTGATGCCAGGATGATGAAGGCTCCGATGATCATCCCAAATGACATGAGCAGACGCTGGGCCATGGTGGAGGTCACAGCGATAATGCGTTGTGGATCGGATTCTATGCGGCTCACCAATTGTCCTGTTGAAGTTGATTCAGCAAAAGGCAGACCCAGTCTCAGTGCATGTGAGAAAAGCGATACCTTGAGATCATTTACGGCGAAAATCCCAGCTTTTTGCGCCATCCAATTGCTATAAAACCCCACAACGGCAGAAAGCACCATAGTAAGGAGGTAGAGACCAGCCGACCAGGCCAGAGCAGTAAAGTTTTTACTGGGGATATTCGAATCAATAATATGCTTGAGGATAATGGGTTGAAACAAGACCAGGATGACACCCACAAAGGCCCAAACCAGTGCAAAAAAGAAGGTCCGGTTATACGGTTTTACAAAAGGATAGACACCTCTGACCATCTCCCTAAAGGAGTAGGTTTTGGCATTATCATCATCCAGGCTAAAATCTTCGTCCCACCACATCCTGCTAGGTAAAGCAAAACCATGAGGTTTGGAAGTAGAAATTGTCTACCATCAGTAGGCCTAATCATGTAAAGCCTTATCTGCCCACCCTACAGGATCAATCAACGTCCCAAAGACTGCATCCTATACTATAGCTATAGACCTTTGACTTTTGACTTTGAACCTTTAGCAGAGAATCCCCGTAGACCAGATTTACTCGTTTAGCATCAGCCTCAGACGTTGATCCACCTGTTGATCATACAGGGCCTTGCTATCCATAAATTGCATAACCAGAGGGGTAATTTTGGAAAACTTATTTTTCTCAGAATCCCAATTTTCAAGGATATCAGACGTCTTCAGTGATCCTGTATGAAACCGGTGGCGTTCCAACAATCTGGTGATGGTAAATTCATCGGATTCACTGATGGATTCTTCAAGTACAAAATCCGTGTTCAAATGCTCCCTGTCGGCATCACTCAGATCAAATAAATATGCCGTTCCACCTGTCATGCCGCTTCCAAAGTTGAATCCAATCTCTCCGAGTACAATGACTACACCCCGGGTCATATATTCACAGGCATGATTCCCCACGCCTTCCACAACTGCAGAAGCACCACTATTGCGCACTGCAAATCGTTCATTGGCTCGACCGGCGACAAAAAGAGTTCCGCCAGTAGCTCCATATAGAGCCACATTGCCAATCATGGTATGTTCCTTCCCAAGCTCCCTAATATCTCGAGGCATGCGAATGGTAATTAATCCACCACTCATGCCCTTACCCACGTAATCATTGGCGAGACCCTTGAGACGCAATTCAATCCCATGAGTAAGGAAAGCGCCCAGACTTTGACCCGCCACCCCACGTAATCGATACTGCATGGTTCCGTTGAACTGGCCCTCTCCAAAAAGAAAAGCTATTTCACCTGCCAGCCGCGTCCCCACGGCTCTGTCCTTATTACTTACCCTATCTCGAATGACAGCCTGACCATGGGTCAATAATTCTTTATGAATACTCTCAAGAATTTTCTCATCAAAGCTGGGAAACTTTCTTGTAATACTCTGGTCCTGGTCTCGTTTCAGCCAGTCCCGTGAAAGGGTCGGGTCAAGGATGCTTGAGAAATCTACATCAGGGAAATCATCTTCAGTAGCCATCTCTTGCTTGAGTTCCAAAAGATCATTGCGTCCTATTAGAGCTTCCAGGGTGGGCAAACCCATTTTTGATAACTGATCCCGAACATCCTCGGCAAGAATCTTGAAAAAGGAAGCGAGTTGTTCAGGTGTACCTTTGAATTTTTTACGCAGTGTGGGATTCTGGGTGGCAATGCCAACGGGACAGGTATTTTCATGACAGCGACGCACCATTACACAGCCTATGGCCATGAGGGCTACTGACCCAAAATCATATTCTTCTGCCCCCAGGGCTGCTGCAACAAGAATATCCTTTGCTTCCTGTAATCCACCATCTACTCGGAGAACCGCTCTGCTTCTTAACTTGGTAGCAATGAGGGCCTGATGGGTCTCAGCGAGTCCCGTTTCCCAGGCCATGCCTGTATGCTTCATAGAACCAAGCGGACTGGCTCCTGTCCCTCCATCTCCACCGGAAACAACCACAATATCTGCACCGGCTTTCACCACACCACAGGCGACAATCCCGATTCCAGGTTGGGAGGCCAGCTTGACGGATATGAGGGCACGGGGATTACTCTCTTTTAAATCATAGATGAGTTGCGCTAGATCTTCAATTGAATAGATGTCATGGTGGGGTGGTGGTGAAATGAGAGGAATTCCAGGGGTAGATGATCTGGCCGTGGCGATTTCTACACTCACTTTCTGACCAGGAAGCTGTCCGCCCTCTCCAGGCTTGGCACCCTGGGCAATCTTAATTTGAAGTTCTTGGGCTGCTGCCAGATAATCAGCTTTTACACCAAAACGACCACTGGCGATTTGTTTGGTGTGTGCATTCATATGATCGTTATGCTTGAAAAGCAAGTATCGATCCGGTGTTTCGCCCCCCTCACCTGTATTACTCCGACCGCCGAGCATGGCAATTCCCTGTGTTAAAACCCGATGAGATTCGTCACTTAGCGCCCCAAAGCTCATGGCAGCGACTCCAAATCGTTTAGTAATCTGGTCGCCAGATTCAACCAATAATCCCGCTGGCGCAGCAATGCTTTTTAGATCCATGAGATCCCTTAAATAGACAGGGTCTCTAGGCTTTCTGGGTTTTTCAGGTTTATGGGTCGCTCTATTCCTGATCTGCTTGGCAATGGCAGAACTATATCCATGGACTTCCCCATCCCGTTTCACGCGGAATATTCCAATATCCTCCATCTCTGGACGATCTGTTTGGAATGCTGAAATGTGTCGCCTTGTCACTCGGTCTTGAATGGCTGAGATACCATCACCACCAATATTGGGTCTTAAGGAGGGCATCCAGTTTTTTAGAAAATCTGCATGTAATCCAACGGTGTGAAGCAACATGCTTCCCTGATATGAGCTAAAGGTTGAAATGCCCATTTTTGCCATACTCTTTAACAAACCCTTCTCAAGAGCAAAGCGATAATTGGACATTCCAGTCAACCAGTCGCCCCCATCCATGTTTTCGCGAATGAGTTCGTAAGCCATATATGGGTAAACGGCGCTGGCACCTAGTGTGGTCAGTACTGCGATATGGTGATCTTCAAATACATCTCCAGCCAGACAGATAAGAGAGACATCGCTGCGAATTTTATGTCTCACAAGGTCATGATGAACCGCTGATACCACAAGCGCCATGGGTATTGGGACCTGGGTCTCGTCGACTTGCTCATCACTGAGAAATAGAATCCGCTTGCCAGATTCTACAGCTTCAACACACTCCTTTTGAATTTGCTTAAGCCGCGTTTCAAAACTCTGGTCTACAGGGGCTAATACAGAAACGATCTTATGCTTGAAAAGTCTGTATTTTCTCATCATCCATCGGACTTCCCGTGGGGAAAGTACTGGACTAGCTATACGAAAGGCTCCATGGAAGGCTGGTTCAGCGGCCAGTAGATTTTCCTCACTCCCGATATAGTGATACAAGCTCATCATGAGTCGCTCACGAATAGGGTCTATGGGAGGATTGGTAATCTGAGCAAAAGATTGTACGAAATAATCATAAAAGCTGCGACTCTTGTGCGAGAGGAAGGCTGGAGGTGTGTCATCACCCATAGCTCCAACTGGTTCCAGGGGCACAGCACTCAGGGGCCCGGTAAATCGATCAACTGATTCTTGATGCCAACCGAGGGCCAGGCGATTGCGCTTATCAAAACCACCTTGGGGTATGGCGAAATCTCCAAACTCAGTCTCATTGTCTTCCCGCGCAAGCCGTAGAAAATTTCTCTTCATCAATTGGCCATATTTTTCCTGATGAGAGATACGATCCTTGATCTGAACATTATTCTCAACACCTCCGGTGAGGGAGACTGAATAAATTTCACCGGAAGACATATGGTGATGAACAATTAGGTCATCATCATCAACATCCACAACACCAGCTTCAGATGCCATTATGACCAAGCCACTTTTTGTCCTGGTATAGCGAAGCGGTCGCAGACCATTGCGGTCCAGCTTAGCTCCCACCGTTTCACCATCGGTATAAATCAGCGCTGCAGGTCCATCCCAGGGTTCCATGAAGTTTTCATGGAACATATAAAAATCGATCAGCGCTCGATCCATTTGGGGAAAGCCACTATAGGGATCCGGCACCATCATCATCATGGCATGATTGGGATCCCGACCAGTCTGTACCAGCAAGCTAAAGACCTCATCAAAGCTGGCAGAATCACTAAATCCCGGTGTAATTATTGGACAGAGCGTCTGAAAATCTTCTTTCCAGAATTTTGATTGAAGCTGACGTTCCCGGGCATCCATCCAAAGCCGATTGCCCCTGATGGTATTGATCTCACCATTATGTGCTATTCCATGAAAGGGCTGGGCCATTTCCCAGGATGGTTTGGTATTGGTGGAAAAACGTTCGTGAAATATTGCCATGCGGGTCTTGAATTCAGGTTCTCGAAGATCAGGGTAGAATTTTCCGAGCTGATAGGATGAAAGCAGGCCCTTGTACACTATGGTTCGCGTTGAAAAGCTACAAACATACAGGCTTTCTCCCGACTCTTGAACCGTTTTCTCCAAACTTTTGCGCATAAGGTAGGTCTGTTGTTCTGCTGAATAATTCCCCTCAGATGGAATGGCAAAAAACGCATGTTGGATATCAGGTCGATTGGCTTGTGCTATACTCCCGAGATGTTCGGGTTTAATAGGAACCTCAATCATCCCCAGATATCGACAGCCCATTTCGCCTGCCTGCTGGGAAAACATGCTTTCAAGTGAGGGGGTATCAATTTCTCTGGAGAAAATTACCAGGAGTGCCAATTTCTCTTTCTTCTTGGTTTTCTTTATTCCAGCTCGTTCCATCCGCGCTTTGAAGAAAGACCAGGGGATATCGACTAGCAGGCCTGCGCCATCACCAGTGTCCTCATCGTAACCTTTGCCCCCTCTATGCTCAAGCCGGTGTAGCGCCTTGAGACTTAACTCAACAACTCTGCGAGAGGCAATGCCTGATTCTTCTGCAATAAACCCTACACCACAAGCATCGTGATGATCATCTTGATTATAAAGGGGGAAATTGTTCAACAGTTTATATTTACCTTTCAAGGTCTACCTTAATCCTCTGTTTTGCCAACATGGCATGGGGTGTAACAATTATTCTTTTGAGTAATATTGGCATGCTCAGTTTCCATATTCGGAATGATATTACGTTTTTTTGTCTCCGAAGTACAGGATAGTTTTATTCCATTGCTAAAAACGCTATTAAAACCTAATATTATTCTGTTCGTGAACTCGAAACAGCCGATGCGGTGACAAGGAAAACAAAGAGAAATGCCCCTGATTGCACACACAGCACTACCCACATTTGATCTGCTCAGGCAGCAAGGTCGTGAGATTCTTACGATAGATCAGGCTCTTAATCAGGATTTACCAGAATTGCATATCGGTTTTTTAAATCTCATGCCTGACGCCGCATTTAAGGCTACAGAACGACAATTTTTACATCTCGTGGGCAGCTCAAACCAGAATATCCATTTTTATGTTCACCCCTGTACCATTGATGGTGTTGTTCGTGATGAACAAACCCTGGACTATATCAACTCCTACTACACCAGCTTTGATGAGCTGAAGACATCAGGGCTGGATGCTCTCATTTTGACTGGTACCAATCCAGCTAATCCTACTTTGGAGCTGGAACCCTTCTGGGAACCACTTGGCGAGGTGATTGATTGGGCTACTGAAAATGTAACCTCAATGATGTGTTCATGTCTGGCAGTCCACGCCATTGTAAAGCACAAACACAATATGGAACGCCAACCATTACAAAAAAAACGCTGGGGTGTTTACCGCCAGCAGATCACCAACCCAAACCACCCCCTGTTGAAAGATATCAACTCGCCCTTTGATGTTCCTCACTCACGCAATAATGACATCAGTGCTGAGCAACTCCAAGCTGCTGGTTTTGAGATTTTAGTCCAGGGTATGGAGAGTGGCGTCCATATGGCCGTGAGTCCTGATCTGTTCCGAATGGTGTATCTCCAGGGACATCCAGAATATGATAAAATCAGCCTGCTCAAAGAGTATAAGCGAGAGGTAATTCAATATTTCGAAGGTGCCCGGGTAACTTTTCCAGAAAACCCGGAAAATTATTTTAATGCAGACATCACTGAAATAATACATCACCACCGAGTTGCTGTGACCAGGGCTAAGGACATTGGATATCAAATACCTGCCTTTCCTGAGTCAGAAATTGAATCCTTACTTGAGAACACCTGGCGTGCTACTGGTGAAGCCCTCTTTGACAACTGGTTGGGTCTGGTTCAGCAATTGACAAACACTGATCGACATCTTCCCTTTAAAGCGGGAATCGATCCTGAGGACCCCTTAAAAATTAAGCAAGCCCTTCGAGGCCAATAGAAACGGAGCGGTATCATCAAACTAGCAACCAAAGCCATCCATAGCGGATACGAATCAGAAGCAACGACCAAGTCTGTTGCGGTTCCCATCTATCAGACTGTCGCCTATGAGTTTGACAGTGCTCAGCATGGGGCAGACCTGTTTAATCTTGAAGTCGCAGGAAATACTTATTCACGGATCATGAATCCCACAAATGCAGTCCTGGAGTCCAGGGTAAGTGAGCTGGAGGGTGGTGTAGCCGCGCTGGCTGTGAGTGCAGGAAGCGCCGCAGTCAATTATGCCATCCTGGCTATTGCAGAGCAGGGCAACAACATTGTTTCTACACCCCAGATTTATGGTGGGACCTTTACGCTATTTAATCACATGTTTGCCCGGTTGGGAATTGAAGCTCGTTTCGCAGAAGATGAAAGTCCAGCAAGCCTGGAGGCACTCATCGACGACAAAACCAGTGCTGTCTTTTGTGAAAGTATTGCTAATCCAGTTGGAGCATTTATGGATATTCAGGCCATAGCAGATATGGCTCATTCACATGGTGTCCCCTTGATCGTAGACAATACCGTCGCTACGCCCATGCTGATCCGACCCTTTGAGTTTGGTGCTGACATCGTGGTCCATTCTTTGACAAAATATATGGGTGGACATGGGAATTCCCTGGGGGGAATTGTGGTCGATTCAGGAAAATTTCCCTGGGCGAAAAATGCCAAACGCTTCCCCATGTTGAATCAGCCAGAACCCTCCTACCACAATATGATTTACACGGAAGCCATGGGTGAGTTAGCCTATATCGCCCGGGTCAGAACGGTTCCTCTTAGAAATACAGGTTCTGCGCTGAGTCCCTTTAATGCCTTTCTCATTTTACAGGGCATTGAAACATTGGCCCTGCGCATGGAACGTCATTGTGAAAACGCCCAGGTTGTGGCGGAGTACCTGGAAAACCATCCCATGGTTACCTGGGTGAAATATGCTGGATTGCCCTCTTCCCCATCCTACCTGCTGGCTCAAAAATATAGTGGGGGTCAAGCCTCAGGATTGATGGCCTTTGGGATCAAAGGCGGCATGGAAGCCGGTGAAAAATTTTATGATGCCTTGAAGATCTTTAAACGTCTCGTGAATATCGGTGATGCAAAATCTCTAGCCGCTCACCCTGCGTCCACCACCCACAGGCAGCTAGCAGGTGCAGAACTGGAAGCCTCCGGGGTGACACCTGATATGATCCGTCTCTGTGTGGGTATTGAACATATCGACGATATACTTGAGGATCTGGAACAAGCCCTATCTGCAGCTCAATGAATCCTTGAATGAATTAAGCCTTAAATATTTCAAAAAAAGGGCTGGAAATATTCAGCCCTTTTTTTGATTTACTCTGTTAGATCGGCTACTTTAGGAACAACATTTTTACAACTCTTGAAAACCCTCCAGACTCTATTCTGGCAAAATATAACCCGGTGGCAACTGGCTCGCCTGCCTGGTCTATTCCATTCCATGAGTACTCGTACCAACCTGCTGATTGCTCCTCATTGACCAATGTGATAACTTTCTTTCCAGCAAGGTTGAAAATACTCAACTGGGATTTGGACGTTTCAGGCAACCCATATTTAATGGTTGTTGTAGGATTGAATGGATTGGGATAATTCTGCTCTAGAGAATACGATTCAGGTAACGCCTGGCTCGATATGTCAAGGGTGCTTCTAAGTGCGGTTATAAGAAATAGAGATTCACCATGATTATTTTCCAGCAAATAACTTTCCGTCGTTAACATGTCAACAGTGATACCATCTCGAACATCCGTAAGTAAAAATTGCATCTGATCGGGAAACTCTCCCGCATCATAATCCCAGGTTAATACAACTTCTCCTGGATCAGATTTGATGGTCATTTGCCAGACGTTTTGATCATCCATCAGGATAGGCGATCGAATATCACGGTTAAATCGAGGTCCAATATACTCATTCCAATCGGAATGAACGAAGTACGTTGAAACATATGATTGCGCTGGAGGAAGTGGTGGCTCTGGTGAATCTAGGGCAGAGTCAAATCCCGATGTTGCTTCAGGATGCACACCTATTTCTGTCATCATATCAGCATGACTGTCTCGGTGCGCAAAAATCGACATATACCATTCTTCCTCACTTCTGCAGTCACGAACCGTTGTAAGTTGAGTTGACTCAGCACCATCAACCAACAGTGTTAGACCGTGATCCAGGGCTGATATCCAATAGCCACTCCAGGGATGGAGGATATTTTCCTGATAATAGGATTCATTCTGATATCCATACAGGGCATTGGAAATCCACCCGTTATTCACAGCTGAATCGAAATCCAGGGTTTCTCCATTCCGCTCCAGAGAAAGTGATGATAACCAACGATCTGTGGCAAATGGGTGTCCAATAAGATTCCAGCCAAGCTCCAGAGGTATTGCGAACATGTTTGTGTCTACCGGTCCTTCGATTTGTACTTCAAGATCTGCCATGGATGCCAGCCAATATCCCTCACCTCTATACAATTCACTCTCTGGCTGATAGCCATTGGTGGGTTCGTAGGAATACACGTAATAACTGTCGGTGGCGTATGGTTCAAATAAATCCCAAACGTTATGATCATCTGATTCTAAAGGCAGGCTAAACAAATGCCAACCTGGTTCAAACACCCTGGTTAACTGATTGCTCCAACTTTGACCAATCGCTATTCGAAACTGCCGAATCCCAGCAGAACCTGTGTTAAATTGATAAATTTGATTTTGATTCAAATTTTGAAACACCCCTGCGGTAAGATCTTCCAGATAGTACGTGTGTACTGACGGAAAGTCATAAAGCTCTGAAAAATACAGAAATACTTGATTGTCAATCAAGTCTGTGGCCACCTCAAAATCCCAGAAAAGGGTTCGATTGCTCAGAGATACAACGCTGCGATAGTCCGTACTGAATCTTGGACCCACAGGGACACCCCACTCTTCATGTAAGAAGTAAAGTTGGATATAGTCTGATGGAGGAAGTGGTGGTTCTGGAATATCGATATCCTGATCATAGCCATCCGTTGCTTCATACAGCATTCCGAAAATGTTTTCTACATCATGGTAATCCCCAGACTCTAAAAAAATATTCACTGCCCATGGGTAGATGGGTGTTTCACCTGGATTGTAGTCATCAAAATATACAGTCGGCAGGGTCATGCTGTGCCCGAGGTACGTCAATGATCGATTCTGGCCTAGAAACTCCCAGATATCTTCATCTGGCTTAACAATCACAAACTTGTATTCATGATTACTATTTGCTTCATATTGAGAAAAGTCTACCCCAATTCTGTAAATTCCTGAATTATTGACTTCAGAGAGCGGCGCACTTTCCCCTACCCAGCCATTGAATGAACCACGAAGCTCTACATGATCCACCTCGGGATCAAAAACCCCAAGGGATTCCTGGATATTCATGTTCACACGAAAATCAACTTGCTGGAGTGTGGAATCCGTGAATTCTATGACTGCAAAGATATAGCCCTCAGGATTACCTTCTGAGAAGGGCGGCTCTAGAAACCCCTGGATCAATTCCGGGAATCCGTCACCATCCAAGTCCCCAGCAAAATCAAGCGAAAAACCACCCATGACATTGGGCCATTCAATTAAAGTGAGCGGTTGCCAGTTCGTACCATCGTAATCCCACTGGGTTATACGACCATTGTTGTAGTCGATGGAAAACATCTCGTCCTGATTGTCACCATCTATATCACCTCCAGTAACATCCCAGAACGCACTGGTATCAGGATAGACTTTTATGTCCCCATTTTCATAGGAGATATCGGCCACGTCATTTCCTGCGGTAACACTCATGAACCAACCCTGACTGTAGCTGCCGGTATATACCTCATCATGTCCATCACCATCAACATCAGTGACGTGAGTAGCGCCATAAACAGTCTGGTCTGTGAGTGATGAATCTAGCTGGATGCTCAACTGCATTTCATACGCATCAACTCCTGTAGCTTCGAAAATCAATGCAGTACTATGATCCCAGGCAAAAAAGATGGCTTCATTGCTACCATCACCATCTAGGTCACCTATGTTGGGCTCTCCATAACCGGGGGACCCATTAAAATAGCCTTGGTTTTGATCTACATAATATTCAGTAACCAGATCAAAAAAACCGGTTTCAAAAGTTCCTGCTACAGAAGTTATCATACACACATCAAACGCATGATCACTTCCGTTGTTTGCAATGAGAAGTTCTTGTTGCCCATCATCATCTACATCGCCAACATGAAGAGGATTATTCCCGTAATAGCGATCAAGAAATACTCCATCAATCTGTGGATGGAGAATATATCGGTTGTAATTATCACTCCCCACAACACCATCCCATTCCCATACATTTATGCCATTGTGTAATTCATTGGGATCTCGCATTCCCAAATAAATGATTTCTCCTCGGCCATTCCCGTCAAGATCACCGGTTACAACGGAACGAGGTGTGGCGAAATAGGTGGTAGAATCACTATTCAAGGTTGCAACCCACTCAAGGGTATTGTCTCCTATTACCTCATAAACATGGACACCATGCACATTATAATCCGTTATAATAATTTCTTTCAGGCCATCGTTATCCAGATCACTTCCTGCTTTAATTCCACGAGTCTGCCATCCTGGTGTGGTGGGTGGCTGATTGAGCGTATCAGCAATGATTGGGTAGACGTTGATGCCATCACGCAGAGATCCATCCCGTAATATTGTTTGCCTGCCAGCTGAAAAATCCATTTGCATTTCCTTGATATCGTCAACCATGGCAAAACCATCGGTTGATATCAAACAGCATAGACAAAGCACCAGAAAAACACCCTTGCTCTTCATCATGGTGAACTCCCCTCCATTAAAATTAAATACGGCTTGAAAAAAGTTTTCGTGTTGGAGATATTATGAATTACAGCACCAACGCAATAGGCTGCCATTACATCGTTTATTTGCTGTAAATATTGATATTACCCCCCTGAATATTGAAAAGAAAGATAATAAGTAATTACTCTATGTCAACGTCAATTGTGATTGTTGCCGTTCACACTGATGTGGGTATTGTATATATCAATGATATTATTGGAGACCTGGTAATATTCAACAACCAGGCTGGGATTAGAATCCCAGCCTGGATTTGGTTTACCTCCTGATAGGCAAGGATATTGAAATCTGATGGGTCATGACCCGGGCTTCCTGTAGGGTCAGATCATCACTTGGGGCGATGATGAAGTCACCCCCAATACTTGCATTATCCAACATACCACCTCGCCAGCCCCACCACTGGGTATCCACACCAGGGCGACCTGTTCCCATGGTGGTCTTTCCATTGTAGTGAATCGTGAATTCTTCAAAGTCCATTGAAAATCCCCAGGTGGTGGTCCATTCTACCCAGTATTCCTCCTGAGACCTCTCAGTCACAGCAACAAAATCTGTCTGATCCAGCCAGTAATGGATGGTTCGCATCTGCATACCCAGCTGAAAATTCCTATTGTCTTTCTGCCAGCCCAATCCTGTGCGCAAAATCCAATTTGAGAAATCAAAGAAGTTCTCCACCGTCTTGTCGCCAGGTCTGGTCAACTCATCATCTTCACTGATGAGAAAGGTATCAGCCTCTGCCCAGGTGTTGCTTTTAATGGGCTCATAGATCACATCGATCCCAAAAGTACTGTTACCATTTGTCTTGGAAATACCCCCGCCTAGATTGAACCCTAGGGTGTTTCCCGGATCTCTGGGAATGTTCATGATCTCGTAATTGGGAATCTTGGGATGGGTTTTCTGGTTCACCGTGAACAAGGCACCATAGGACCACCCAAATTCATCGACAGCACTTTTCTGGGCGATGTGAAGCCCCTGGGTGATGGTATGATCCAGATTGATTTCCATACGCTCAACCCAGTCCTCTGGTCCCCACTCCATGTACATGACCTCGTGTTTCATATCCAACTCATTCCAGAGATACAGGACCTCCAACTCCCCACCGCTATTGAACTCCCGGGTCAAACCGACGCGGATATCCTTCAGATCACCTTCCTGGTGAATGCTTTCGCTATTGGCATACAGCAGGTCCACTCCATCCAGGGCGGAAAGTGATGCCCAGTAGGCACTCAAACCGAGGCTGGTATTCCCGAGATTCCTACCCAGGAAACCAACAAGATACTTATTCTCAGCGATGTTCTCATTCAGGGTACGGATCTCTGGGGTCCACCAGCCCTGTTGATTGTTGGCCGTATTCATTGCCTGAAGCGTGAATGACCCCCCTCCATACCATGCTCCCCTGCTACCAACAACAGCAAATGGCATGGAGCGAGCGCTTCCATATCCATTTCCAATACGGTAGTAAACTGGCGAACTGGATACCTGAATACCTCTCAGGGCAGAACCTTTTGCCGGATTCACCCAATGATCGCTCAAGGGATCATCCAGGGCGATACCCACGCCTCCCATACTCATGTTTTGACTGGGGAAAATGAGAAACTGATCCCCTGTTGCCACAGGAATGGTTTTCAGGGATATCAACTGAGCTGAAACACTATTTGCCAACAGAATTATGAGCAGGAACAGCATGCTCCAATTGACCTGTCTATTTTGTTGAATTTTATCCATCTGATTCATGGTGATATTCCTTTCGGCCAATAAGTTCAATTCTCGGGGATTGTGTAAATGATATTTTCGCTGCGGAGTATGCGTGAATTCACTGAATCCATTTCTGTGATATACAAAACCAGGCGCCAGGTGCAGCTATACGAGGGTAACATCCCCAGAAAGAGAATGCTTGAGTCAGGTTCAAGCGAGTAGAATTCAGCACCAGTTCCACACCAACCCCACATCAAATTGGTCCAACCCGTATCAGCAAGTGCTTCAGCATTGTACAACGGGTAACTCTCACCATAGCCATAGTATTGAATGGTCTCCGTGCTATCATTCACCAGTGAAAAGCTTGGCATAAAGCCACCCTCAGCCCATTCCAGTCCTCGGTATTCAAGCCGGACGGTACCCTCAACTTCGCTTATAAGATTTTCATTCGGCTCCGTTATTTCACAGGACACCAGGCAGATGAGAGCCACCAACACCTTCAACATTTTTACCGTGTGCAGCATATCGTTCCTATTCAATGGTCTGAAGCAGACGTATCAATTCCAGGAGTTCCGCATCCCGTTCATCTGAACCAATGAGAGATGATGCAATAAGTGTCTCGACTGCATCTAGCGACGTCTGCACATGTGGACTCTCCCTGATGATCTCTGCGTATTCTGCCACGCCTGCTGTAAATCTGAAGCGATCGCTGGCCTGAGAAAATGCATCTGCCAGATCATTTCCTAAAATGGGTACATCAAAGGGAATGTCTGTTTCAGCGTCAGGCAATTTGTAGCGGAGATGCACAATTCCCAGATTATCAGATCCACCCTGAACTAACTCAAGCTCGTAAAGGGCTGTAACCCGATGTCCGGCACCGATTTCACCTGCATCTGTGCTATCATTTTCAAACTGGTCATCATCAATATCACGGTTTTCATAACCGATGAGCCGGTATCTCAAGACAGAGGCAGAATTGAACTCAACCTGGATTTTAACATCCTTGGCAATGACTTCCATAACTCCAGATAACTCCTCAGTAAATAGACGTTCTGCTTCATCAATGCTGTCTATGTAGTAGTAATTTCCATTCCCCTGATCCGCCAGCTGCTCCATGAGATGGTCATTGTAGTTGCCACTTCCAAAGCCCAGGGTAGATAGGGTGATGCCTTGATCCACATACTCCTCAATAAGCTCAAGAATGTCCTCATGAGAGGTGGCACCCACATTGGCGTCACCATCTGAACAAACAATAATACGGTTCACGCCGCCATCCAGGAATCCTGAACTATTCACATCATAGGCATTTTGTAATCCTGAGGCCATGGCAGTAGAGCCACCAGCCTCGAGATCGGCAATTACGGCTTTGATGGCATCAGCATCATTTTCCTGCAGGTCTGTTGGATTTAATACCGTCCCCACACTTCCAGCATAGGTGCAAATTGATACCTGATCCCCCAGGCGCATGTTGTCAACCAGGATATAAAGACTTTCTTTCACCAGATCCAAACGACGGGTCATGGATCCAGAGATATCAATGAGGAAGGTAAGATTCCAGGGTGTCTCATCATCACTCACCTCACGACCCTTGAGTCCAATTCTCAGGAGATGTAAGCTATCAGCGCGGAAAGGTGAAGGTGCTCCATCTATGCTTACTGAAAAGGGCTCGTTGACAGGAGCTGGATAGTCCTGATGGAAATAGTTGATATATTCTTCAACCCTCACGGATGAAGGAGCTGGAACGATGCCCTCATTAATCTTTTTACGGCCAAAAGTATAAGATCCAGCGTCTACATCTACCCCAAAGGTGGAGAGGTTATCCTCTTCAGTAATGACAAAACCATTGTAGGTCAAATCTCCATGACGCTCTTCACCTGGGTAATAATCATTTCTACTTCCGCCCCCATCCAGGGCAGAGGAGTAATCATTGATCCCATCAGTCCCAGCCTTAGCCTCTGGATTCATTAGACCTGAATCAAACAGTGAATTCTCACAACCCATAAAACAAACAAGTGCTCCCAGCATGATCAGAAGTGTAAAAAACCGAATGCTCATTCCTCTTTCCCTCATTTCATCCTCCTCAGTCATTATATTTTTCCGCCCAGGCATATCAGGGCATAAATCATAAGACCTAATAAAGACAAGTCATGTGCCAGTGGGTGGTGATACAAGAGGTGCTTGAGGGTCAGGTCTTGGGGAATACCATTTGATGCTGGAAAAAAATAAAATAAATGTGCTTTTTGAGCAATTTGACTAAAGTTGGATGGGAAGATGTTTCAGATTTCTGAAACATCAGTCAATATTCTGAAACTTTTTTGAGCTGGAAGGTCTGTTTCTACAATGTGAGTTTCACACCTGTTTCGATCAAATTTTTGTTGTAAAACCAGTGATTAAAAACGGTCTCATTTTTAATGTAGCTGTACTGAATATAAAGCACGCGGGATGGTTGGATCACTCTTTCGAGCTGGATGTGAAGTTGGTTCTGAATATTCTCTTCAGGATCTCGATAAGGTGTAATCTCCAGAACATCAGTCTGAGCATAATATTTTTTCATACCATTGAGAACCACATGGAAAAACACCTGCTCTGAAAGTCGACCAGAAGCATAGAGTTTGGCCGACCAGACTTTGGCTTTGGCTATGGCACTATTTGAGTTGATATCTTCAAAGTTGACTGCTGCCCCCCAGATCATTTTCCCCAGGTGCTTGACGTGGATTCCCAATGTGCGGGTGACATCCCGTTGGTTTTGGGTGTCGCTGAAAATCAAAGAGCTACCTCTCAGCATTCTCGCAGGATAATCCTCATATTCAACCTGGCCGAGTTGAACTGATACATCAGCTTGAAAAGCAGGTGTAATCTGTCTTGTTAGATTAAGAAACAACCTTTGATCTGAATATTGAAAGAGAGTCCCATAATCAATATGAGCTTCAGTTCTTTTCCATCCTAATTCCTGGTGCATCTTATGTGACTTAAGACGTTTAACAGACGCGTTAAAAGTAGTTCGACCTGATCTTTGAAACTCATCAAAATACAGTTTTTGAAATGTCTTCAAGCCAGCATAAAAACGGTAGCCCGAGATGATTTTATAGTATCCACCCAGCTCACCATTTACAACCACCTTTGAATCCAGAAAAAGGGCTGGTTCAAGAAATCCCTGTCCCAGAATTGACCCATAGAAGCGAGCGTCCTGAGTATCCTGCTCAAAGCGGATGAGCCCTTTGGCCTTTAGGCCGACGGTGGATTCAATATTGTTAATGTTTTCACGTGGGTTTGAATCAAAGTAGGTGGAGAGATTTACCTGCCGTTCATAGGTCAGCGCCTGATTATTAAAGAGGCAGATCAGGGAGATTATCCAGATGTTTTTTGGAATACTCCTGGTACATAAGTTCCAGCGGCTGAGATATTGCATCAGGGTTATTGATCTAGCTCCTGATTGATCTGATCCAACAGGACTTGATACTCCACCAGTTTCTTTTTTAAATAATTTAAATCCTGGCCGGAACGCTGGTCCAGAGACATTTCTCCAACCTCTTCACCAGGCGCATTAATATTGATAAGATCTATAGCTTCACTGCTCAATCCACTGGCCATATCCCGCCCGCCATCTTCAGTAACATCATTGGCAGCAAATTCACTTGATGGTGCTGTGGTAATCCAGCCAAGCCGCTTATCAGTATTGCCACTGGCATCGCGTTGCTGTGCATCGGGATCGGCCTCCATTTGGAGTCCTAGATCATCATGAAAACTAGCCAATCTGAGAGCGAGTTCTGCTTCCTCCTCACGAACATTTCTAATGGAATCCAACTCCATAATTTTTACCTGGAGAAGTCTTTGAATATCCATGAGAATGATCTTGCGCTGTTCAGGGTTGCGCAATTGGAGGTTTAGTACATCTGTATAGTCTGGAAACAAGATGGGACTGGACCTGTCAACTACTCGTTTCCAACGACCGAACTGCATATTTCTAAGACCTTGTTCAGCGGGGATGACACCCGCTTTTTCATAATCCTGTAGCACGTTTTCATAAGCGAACTTTAAATCTCTGATCTCGCTTTTCTGTAGTGTACGCAGTCGCTCCAATTCCGTATCAAAGACTCTTAATGAGTCGAGGATCACCAATTGGCGTTTGCTGAGACCAGACAATAGAAATTTATTTATCCAGGCATTGTACCAATCAGAACTTTTTTGAAGCTCATCGACATCACTTTTAATTTCAATTTGTTCCTGTGTATAACTACTTCTTCTGGCCTCCAACTCAGCTATGCTGGCGTTGGTGGACATGTAGGCCTGCCAGGCACTGTTCAAGTCCTGACCCGTCAAGGACAGGGCTAACAATATTAGCAACAGAATTTTAGTGGGATGTGACACTATTCATCCTCACCTGATTTACCATTTTTTCCGCCAAATTCATTAAAGAGATCGTATTTCTCCATTTTGTAGTACAAGGTGCTGGTTTTGAGACCCAGTTTGCGGGCAGCCTTCTGTTTAATCCCGCCTGCCCAATTCAAGGCATTGCGAATCAAATCTCGTTCGGTTTGCTCCAGAACATCATTGAGTTTTCCACCTGGCTGCTCCTTTTTTCTGGGAGCATTTTCGAAGTATATCTGATCTGGAGTAATGGCAGGACCTTCACTAAAAATTAGTAATCGCTCCAGGAAATTCTCCAGTTCACGAATATTTCCAGGCCAGTTGTATTCACAAAGCTTGGTCATGGTTCTAATGCAGATTTCCGGGACGTCTCGCTTCAGTCTGTTACACTTTAGCTCCACAAAATGAGACACCAGACCTGGGATATCTTCAGATCTCTCTCTCAAGGCGGGAAGGGTCAGTGGTAACACATTTAGCCTGAAGAAGAGGTCTTCCCTGAACAGCCTTTTGTCCATAGCACTCTGAAGATCACGATTGGTGGCCGCCAATACTCTCACATCCACCTCGATCTGTTCAGTTCCTCCCACGCGCTGGAAGCTTTGGTTTTGCAGTACCCTTAAAAGTTTGACCTGGAGCTGGGCTGAAATATCACCAATTTCATCCAGTAGAATAGTACCGCCATGGGCTTGTTCAAAAATGCCCTGATGTTGTCGAACCGCTCCAGTAAAAGCACCTTTTTCATGACCAAATAACTCACTCTCCAGCAAGGTGTCTGTGAGCGCACTACAGTTAATGGACACGATCTGTTTTGAGGCTCGAGGACTTTCCAGGTGTAAGGCCCGTGCGATGAGCTCCTTGCCAGTACCGCTTTCCCCAGTGATGAGAACCGGACTATCCACCGCTGCAATCTGCTTGATTTGAGCAATCAGTTTTTGCATTTGCTCTGACGTGCCCACCAGACCATGGAAGCTATCCCTTGCTACTTTTACCTCAGTTTTTCGGGGGCTGTGATCCTCAAAAATGTGAGCCACTTTTGATTTTAGTTCATCTATGGAGAAGGGCTTGGCAATAAAATCGCGGGCACCCAATTTGAGCGCATTCACGGCCAGATCAATGGTTCCGAAAGCTGAGATTAGAATGAAGGGAGTATCAGGAGCTTGATCCTGGAATTCCTGGAGGAGATTCATACCACCCTTGCCTGGTAATTTCATATCAGAAATCACCAGATCGGGATGGATTTCACGAAACATTTGAGCTCCGGAATGACCGTCCTCAGCAGTATGAATTGCGTAGCCTTGAAGCTTTAAAACCGTGGCAATTCCTTCACGCATGGTTCTATCATCTTCTATGACCAAAATCTTCGGTTTCACAGCTATATCTGATCCTTTCGAGGGAGCTTCATTCTAAAAACAGTGCCCTCTGCATCACTCTTTTGGACAACTATTGTGCCACCCAACTCTGCTACAATGCTTTGCACAATGGATAAGCCCAGCCCAAAGCCCCTGTCTCGAGTGGAAAAATAGGGTTCAAATATGCGTTGACGATCTGATTCAGGAATCCCGGTTCCCGTATCAATAAAATCTATCTCCAGGGTGCTTGAGCTGTCACTGATATGGATGCTTGTCTGACCATTATCACCAGAGGCTTCCAGACCGTTCCGAATGAGATTTAGAAACACACGCTGCAATTTGGAGCGATCGGCTTGAATCTCGCCATCACCTTCCAGATGAATGGTCTGATTGAGGGTGGTGAGTTCGGGCTGTAAAATCTTGGTGATATCAGTATAGATTTCTTTAATAGAAAGGGTTTCAATAACACTTTTCAGGGGTCGGGCATAATCCAGATATTCCTGAACAATGCGCTTTAAATGATGGAGTTCCTCTGTGATTTTTGCCAGGTAAGATTTGTATTCTTCAAGCTTTGCATCCGCTGGTAATTGGGAGAGCTCTTCGCTGAGTAGACCGCTGTAAATCTCCATGCCACCCAGGGGATTTTTGATTTCATGGGCGATACCAGCCAGGAGTTGTCGGGCACTTTCTTCCTGTTTCTGTATATCCCGATGCATATCAATCAGTGACTGGTTGAGTTCACCAAATTCATCAAACCGACGAAGCTCAACGGGCTCAGAATTAATATTGGTCTGAATAGCTTTAGCATATGCTGACAAAGCTCGCACTGGTTTGATCAGGGACCTGGAAAACACCAGGGTCATGGCAATGGCGATAAGGAAGGAAGCCAGCATAATCCACAACAGACTGCCGGCCATCTGATTGATCACCGCCATATAATTGGCACCGACCCAGACTACCAGAATCACCTGTGATCCCTGATTGGTCCTTATGGGAATGGCTGCTGCCTTCACATATCTGTCTTGATCTAATTTATAGATTTCAGAGACGACAGGATCTTGATCATTTTTGAGGGAAAGCAGGGTAGGTAGAGCCGGAGACAGCCGGGCAATGTTTTGTTTGAGATGTTTATCCTGGGCCAGGATAGTGCCGTCTTGTTTATAGAGAGTTAAACCTTCAATCCCGGGGACTGCCAGCGCAGAAAGGGATGCTTCCAGACTCTGCCTAACACTTTCGAGACCAGGCTCGGCTGCCAACATGCTGACCAGCTCTTTATCCAGAGTTGTAGCCATGATTCGGTTGATACGCTTGAGCTGATCACCCAATTCTTCTTCCAGGGCAACTCGGGAGTACCAGTAAAGCGGGATGGACAAGAGGCTCATGGAGACCACCAGGACTCCCAGAACCAACATGATGACTTTTGGGCTTAGTTTCATATCTGGGTTTAGGGCAAAGATTGCTCCATTATTGTTTACGTTTTCTGCTAAGGGCTAAACTTAAATTTATTTACAGGATGAACCATGTGTAAAGAAAAGTCCTCATTACTAGCTGAAGTAGATACCCCTGAACTGGCCTCCTTTTTCCTCTTTCGGTGAATGCAATTATATCATAATCATATACTCACTATATATATATGATTATAAAGTAAACAATTAACAGAATTTTTTAATCACCATCATCATTGTATATGACTATAATACAAGGATTTAAGCGCTCTCCTGAGGTGTTTGGCATAGCCCTTGTCACTATCAAGGGCATGACATCTGCTATGAACACCTCTGTTCTTCTGCACGAGCTTTGCTATTTTTTGAGCATCCCAGAAAGAATTAATTACAAAATGGCAGAACAATTGAAAAGAACGAATGGGTAAATTTATATGAGTACCTCTACTATTTATAAAAAGCGCTGGTTTCGTGTTGGAACCGCTATTTCAATCCTGGTTGTGGGCGTAGCAGCGATGAGTATTCTGGCTGCCACCAAAGAAGAGACCAATAAAAAAGATGCGACCCAACGCGTGCGCCAAGTCGCCACCACTCCATTGATATATGCTGATCATACCCTGCAAATCCATGGCAATGGCAGTATTGAAAGTCAGCAACTCCTGGATCTCGTTTCTTTTGTCGGTGGAGAAGTGGTTTATTCACGTGGCGATTTAAAATCAGGTCTCCAGGTAAAACAAGGGGACATCCTCCTGAAAATTGATGATCGTGAAGCCCAGAACCGCATCCTCCAGGCTCGTTCCGGTCTCATTAACGCCATCGTTTCCCTCATTCCGGAACTCCGCGGCAGTGCCCAGGATAAGACCTATGAGAAATGGAACAGCTATCTGGAGCAGCTTAATATGAGTACCACGCCCGAGTTACCTCTCATCACCGATGCCCAGGAACGCATTCGGGTTTCCATGCACAATATTTTTAATCAACACGCCACGGTGAAGAATACTGAGATTACACTGGACAGACATACTATCCGTGCCCCCTTTGACGGCTATCTCGTGAATGATGGCGTCATTGCAGGATCCTGGATCTCACCAGGACAGTTAGCTGCTTCTCTGATTAACCCATTTAAGCTCGAGATCGCGGTTCCACTGGCCCTGTCTGAGCTTGAATTGCTCTCAGATGATGGTTTGCCCACAGCCATTGTGACTCCTTCAGAAGATCCAAGCAAACATCTTACAGGGATTTTGCATCGTCAAAATGCCCACATTGATAAACGCAGTCAGACCGTCACCATCCATATTGAGCTGAGTAATCCCGATTTGGATCCCGCCTTTCTACCAGGCAACTACATGGACATATACATTCAGGGAAATAAGCTCCGAGATGTGGCACTGCTTCCCCGTGATGTCATTGCACCGGGACCCTATGTTTACACCATGGAAGATTCTCTCCTGGCCCGATATCCTGTGGAAATTGTGGCTTCAGAAGGGGATTCTCTCCTCATTGCCCGGGGTGAAGTTGCTCCTGGAGCCCAGGTTATCACAACCCTGCTTCAAAGTCCAATCATCGGAATGCGAATTGCACCCTTTGAAGAAGAATCAACAGCAGATACTGCATCCCTGTAATCTGACGAGAAAAGGGACACTCCTATGCTAAAGAATTATCTCGAGTTTTTTACTCGTCATTCCAAAATTACCAATTGGATCATGATTGTCATCCTCCTGGCTGGTGCTGTTTCACTGACTTCCCTGAATGTTCGGGTTATGCCCAAAATGGATCTCCAGGGCGTTCAGGTAAACATCCCTTATCCTGGAGCATCTGCCCGGGAAGTGGAAGAAGGCATCATTACCAAAGTTGAAGAGAGTCTCCGTGGACTGGAAGGCCTGGGTCGCATTTATTCTGGCAGTCAGGACGGCTATGGTTGGGTTTATATCGAAATCCTACCCAGCGTCGAAATGATCAAAGCCATTGATAAAATTCGTAATGCTGTGAACTCCATCGCTACCTACCCCACTGATGCAGAGAAACCGGTAATTTTCCAGGACACCATGTGGCAGAGGGTGGCCATGATCACCTTGTATGGTGAAACTGATCTGCTCACTTTGAAGCGTATCTCTGACGAATTTCGGGATGAATTGACCAAAACAGGTGCTGTAAGTCTCATCCGATCCTTTGGAACCCCACACCGCGAAATCGTCGTGGAGGTCTCTCCCACCAATCTTGAACGATACGGTCTCACCGTTGGTGATATCGGAAACTCCATTCGAGCTGCCAATCTGAATATCTCATCTGGTTCTATCCTGACCAACCGTGAACGCATCCAGATCAGATCCTATGAAAAGAAATATCAGGCTGTAGAGCTGGAGAACATCCCTGTTATCTCAAGTATCGATGGACAGCAAGTGAGCCTCAAAGAAATCGCTTCCATCCGAGAGCAATGGCCTGAAAACTGGTTTTATGAGGAAACTGATGGCAAGCAGACCATCGATCTGCATGTCATGTATAGCAATGACGAAGATGTGCTGGATATCGCCAAGCTCATTGATGAAAAAATTATTGAGGTGGAGGCTCGCTATGGGGGTCTCATCCATATTGATCAATTCATCCGCGATACTGACGAGCTGGAAGAACGAATCCTAACCCTGTTACAAAATGGCTTTCTCGGTTTGGTAATGGTGCTCATCATTCTCAGTTTCTTTCTCAATCTGCGCCTGGCTTTCTGGGTCGCCCTGGGAATCCCTATCAGTTTTATGGGAACTTTCTTCATCCAGTGGATGATGGGGATCACCATCAATGAGATGAGTCTCTTTGGTCTGATCCTGGTGTTGGGAATTCTGGTGGATGACGGTATTGTCATTGGTGAAGCCATTTTCTCTATGCGAGAACGAGAAGGCAAATTAGGAATTGACGCTGCTGTTCACGGTACCCTTGAAGTAATCAAGCCCGTAACCATTTCGATCCTGACCACCATGGTGGCATTCATGCCTTTCTTTGCTCTATATGGTGATTTAAGGAATTATACTTGGCAGATCGCCTTTGGGATTGTGGTTGCTCTCGGTTTTTCACTGGTTGAAGCCTCCATGATTTTGCCAGCCCACCTGGCCCATAGTAAAGCATTGACCAAGCCTCCCGGAGAGGGCGTTTCCAGTCCCATGCGACGTAAGTTGGAAGCCAGAATCACGCATTTTATTGAAAATGTCTACGGCCCTTTTCTGAGACGGATCATGGAATATCGCTGGAGCGTTGTAGCCGCCACCGTGGCTGGTATTCTGGTCATGGCTGGCGCTTTTGCTGGAACGCATATCAAGGCACAGTTCTTCCCTGATATTGAAGCACCTTTTGCCCAGGTTCGTATCGAACTCCCTCTAGGAATCAATACGGATATTGCTAACCTGATCCGTGCTGAGGCTATTGAAAAATCAATGGGCTTTGGAGTTACCAAGGCGCAACCTGAGGATGGTTATGAGAATGCAATTCTAAGCCATCATTCCTGGATGAACGGAAATACCATCAGGATCTTTATGTCTCTTATTCCAGCCAAGGATCGTAATTATACGGTTAAATCATTTTCTGACGAACTCAGCGAAGCTCTAGGTGAATTTCCTGATGCTGAAAACGTCCAGGTTGGCAGTTTCAGTTTTGGAGGAAGTCCTATATCCGTACGTTTCCTCTCTATGGATATGGATGAACTACAAAAGGCCAAAGACCTTCTCAAAGAAGAGTTAAAGACCATCGATGGGGTCAAGGATATTCGCGATGACACGCCTCTGGGTACCAACGAATTTGTTGTGACACTGAAGCCTACTGGTGAAGCTTTGGGACTCACACTTTATGATGTCTCCACTCAATTACGTCAAGGCTTTTATGGTCAGGAGGTCATGCGACTACAACGCGGACGGGATGAAGTTAAAATCTGGGTGCGTTTCCCGGAAGCCGATCGTCAGAGTGTCTCACAACTGGAGAATTTGAAAATTCGCACACCCTCTGGAAGCTTTGTTCCCTTTAAAGAAATTGCCAGTTATCACATGCAACGCAGCCTGCAGCGAATTCGTCACGAAGACGGTTTCCGAGCGGTCTCCATCCACGCCAATATGGACTACACTAAAAATGACCTGGCTGTTGTCCAGGAGGAACTGAACGATGAAATCATTCCCCGAGTACTCTCTCAAGTGGATGGCGTAACCACAGCTTTTGGTGGTCAAAATGAATTTGTCAAGAAATCCACAGAATCCATACAATTCACCTTGATCCTGGCTTTCGTGATCATGTTTACCATTCTCATGTTCCTCATGAAATCCTATGCCCAGTCATTTCTGGTTCTGGGCTTGATTCCTTTGGGAACTGTTGGTGCGGTTGCAGGACATGCTATCATGGGATTGCCCATTTCATTCCTGTCATTTCTAGGAATCATCGCGCTGGGTGGCATTATCGTTAATGACTCAGTGGTGTTGATTGATCGCTATAACAATTTGAAACGCAAACTGAATCTTCCCCCGGTTGAAGCTATTTATTTGGCTGGTCTTCAGCGTTTTCGTCCCATCATTATGACTACCTTAACCACAGCAGCCGGTCTGTCACCTCTGATTTTTCAGAAATCTGAAGGCGGTCAGTTTCTGGTACCAATGGCAGTTTCCGTAGCTTTTGGTGTGGTCTTTGGAACCTTCCTGACGCTCCTTATGCTCCCGGCAGTTCTGCTGGTGATTGATGAGGATCTACCTGCTATGAGGGCCAAAGTGTACAACTGGTTTAAAGGGTCAAATTAATTCAACCTGGAGTGTCTTGCTGAGCCTGTCGAAGTATGACACACCCTTCGACGGGCTAAAGGTGACAACTCTCTTTCAGAACTGGCAATTGACCTTCTCTTTAATTATTGGTCGTACAGCAATTCCAGGCAGAGCATCGCGTCCAAAACATTTAGCACATCATCAGAATTAAGGTCAGCACTCTCAGCTTGTACGGTGGTGGGGGTCTCTATAAATAATATGAAATCAATGAGAGCAGTAAGATCTTGAATATTGATCAAGTAGTCTGCATTTACATCTCCATAGGGTGGTGTCCCATTGATGACTTCAAGGTGGATATTTATGGGAATTTCAGCCAGGTTCCCAGCGTTTGATGTGAGTACTAAAGGCACAGAAAAGCTTCCCTGATTCAAACTCCTGGTATCTGTATCGACTCGGAAGATACTGGATTCACCTGGCGCTATCACATCTGTCCACTTATTTACGATGAGCCAGCTGGATTGTCGATGGATGAGGATAGCAGTTCCATCACTTATGGAATTTGGGCTATTGTAGCAAATCTGAAGCCCCTTATTTTTTAAGACATTCTGAATACCCACAGTGGAACTGGTGACGATTCCCTCCATCTCCAGATACTGCAAAATCAAATTTCCATCTGCCATGAGAATGAGCTGGAAAGTATGCCGGTCTTCAGTCCCGAATTTTGGAAAATTATCCCAGGTTATAACGGTGGTATCCTGACCATTGCTCCATAAATAAGGTTTCCCTTGAACCCCACTATTATTGTTTAAATCATCCCACCATGCCGCTATAAATGCTGGAGGGGCTGACCCATTGGGCAGTGGTAGGTTGTTCCATGGATATTCTGCTGAAGTGAATGAAATCGAGCCATTGCTGCTGAGCATAAATTCTGAATAGATGTCTGCAAAGAATGGGAAATCAAAACCGATATCGAAGGGACCAATTGAGGAGTCATCAGGATCTCCAGGAAAAATGAGTTCATTTTCATTCTGAGAGATGTCGCGCCATTCAAATTGGGGTCCATTGGGATCATCCTGATCCAGCCATTCGTAGTCAAAAATATCACGGAGGGAGGAAGCATAGGGTGCTCCATCTGGTTCGGCACCACCTTTTATAAAATTGAATCCTGCAACTGAATTGACGGCTGGTGTAGGATCGACTTCCTCTGGTGATCCAATATCGTAGACCAGATCTGAGCCTCCAGTATTGACTATTTCAATAGAATCAGAAGCGGTGGACCAGGGATTTTGAACAAAGCTCAGAATAGATTGGCTGAGGCTAATCTCAGGTGCCTCAAATCGTTGCCCTCGTTCTGTGGTGAACAACAATGCCCGGCCTGAGCCTATTTCCCCAATACTTGGATCAGTATCATTGTTAAAACTGGCCTGTATCCCCGTGGAATAATCCGGCGATTCAATTCCAGATGTGGAGAAATTTGCAAAGGTATCATAATTGAAATAATCCTTATACTGAAACTTGATCAGATTATCTCCGCTGGTAGTGGGATAACTATCTATACTATAAATTATCACCTGGAAATTGAGTGAAGATCCTACTTCCATATTGCTCATCATGGCCCATTCAATAATGAGTTGATCGTTTGCAGTGTAATAACTCACACCTCCAGATTGGGTGATCAAATCGTCCCAGAAAGGTGCGATCATAGCCGTGGGACCTGATGCGGACGGGATAACCCGATTATAAAAACTAACTTCAGGTGAATGACCCATAGCCAGCCAACCATTTGAACAGATCGTAATCTCATCATAGGTTTGTCCGTAATAATTCACGCTGAAGGGCAAATCAAGATATGCCGTCTCATCATCTTCCTCATATTCATCCTGAATAGCTAAATGTGTACCTACGCCCCCATAATTGGGATCAATTTCGATCCACTCATAATCTGGTGCCATGGAGTAGGAAACATCCCGATTATCAAATACCCTGTACCCATAATTGTCCACTCCCGAAGGTGAAAAACGATTGATCTCTTCCACAATAATCTCGGTTCTAAGGGTATCAAACCGACCTGCAACTTCGCCAACAAATACCAGAGGAATCACTTCACCAGGGAAAATTTGATCCGAGAGCAATATGGAAAAAACGCCTGAGGTCTCAGCACTTTGGTCCCAATCTATGAGGGGTAATTCTTGAACGCTGGCGTTGGATGAGATCAGGTTGTGATTCTGGAATTCCAGCATCATTTGTTGTGATGCAGCCCCGCCCTTATTCTCTACTGTCAATCGGATACTTACTGAATCACCTGCCACCAACTCACCTGCTTCGATCATCACGTCTGTGATATTAAGATCAGGAGCCTGTATGGGAAACTGCTTCCACCATGTTAGAGCTTCAAGACCAGTATCTACCTCAATATTGAAATCAATGACGTCTCCATGACGGCTATTGGCCTCCACTTCAAAAGAAAAAAGATCATTTAGGGCCAGACTGTGACCAGAGTGAAAAGACGGTATGGTGTAAACTGAATCAATGAGATTCACTGCCCCAGAGCTGGTGTGAAGCGACAGGGTCAAATTTTCCAGGGTGACGGACTGGTTGATCAGGATCAGCTCCAAATTATGAATGCCACCAGCTTGAATAACCCCACCTGGGGCGATACCCCACCCCTCATATCTCAATAAATTCTGTGAAGAGCCGATGGGAATACTGGTTAAAACCGGGTTCAGATTTTTACCCGTGATGGTTACCAATAGTTCTGATGATTCTCCAGCAGTGAAGGGCAGCAAAACCATGCCTGATGCATCGGTTTGTAAGCCGTTACCATTTTCAGAATTGCTCACAAAAACGAAGGCGTTCTGGATGGGTACACCGGTTTCATCCTCTACCACAATAACAACATGATCATCATCCTGATTCAGACTGTCTGGAAGATCAACCAGCAGCATTTGTGGCGTGTCCGTCCAGATTGCCATGCCTGGATCCCCCAGAATATTATAGACATTCTGGTAAAATTCTGCGGATTGACCATAGGGCAGAAATTCAGAGTGATGATAATTTCTCCAGAGTTCTAATTTTGCGTGTCCCAGTGCTGGACCGAGCTCATTCATCCCCAGATCAAAAAGAGCTGAATACAGCGCAATATCGATGACATTATTGAATTGAGTGTGGGTATGTACCTCACTGGGTCCAATAAATGCAACAGCTCCCTTGGGAACAGAGGAGGTGCCAGCCCGGAGCCATTTTTCACCAAAAACAGGGTCAACTGGAGCTGCATAGTTTCCCCCACCGCAAACAATGCTGGTCAGGATAGGCAGTTTGTGACCGTTGTATAGATTTTCTATATCAGAATTATAGAAATAGGGTCCGATCCAATGATCCCAGGCTCCCAGACCACGGTAATTGACAAATCCTACACCGTTGTTTATGGGAGTACTGATTCGTGATAGACTAGATTGCATGGGGTAGTAAGCCGTGTCTATCTGGGTAAACCCATTTTCTATTAATTTCCGACCGACCCAGTTATTGACGTGTTGTGTGGATATGGCTGCTGTTACGGTTCCAACCATGAGCGCTCTTTTAAACCAACCTGGATCATCCAGAAGTGGCTGGCTTTCGTATGACAAAATTTTGCTCATCACCACAACCAATTCGCCGATGGTATCTACTGATAGCCTCCCAACCCATGCCTCCGGGAAGCTGTCTTCTCCCTCGAGCAGAACATAGGGATGGTCGGTTACCAGGGCTTCATTATCAGGATTATAGACATAAAACCCGCCAAGCCCCCGGTCTTCGTCCCCAATAAGCAGGACATACTTGGGTGGATCTTCCCAGGTATCATAGGCTTCCTGGATATATGCTTTTATCGCTGTGGGGGTTTGACCTGCCACACTGGTTGACGTGACGGTGACCGGATGCCCTTTACGGCGCTTCCAATCCACGAGATATGTGAGATACGGTTCAAAGAGAGGAGGCGTTATAATCAGGTAATGTCCAAGTTGTGAGTAGATCTCGTTATTGGGAATAATTGAACGTATGGCAGCAGATCCCCCGGTTTGATTTTCAATTCTTGGGACAACGCCAGAGATCTGAATTACCAGCTTTTCCGGAACGTTTACTTCCCGCTTGATATAATCGACACCCAATGGTGAAATGCTAAGGGGTAGAAAAGCCTCACCCATTATGTGGACAGGTTCTCCCACTTGGGCATTCATTTCACGGGCTAAATCGACACTGGTCCAATCAAAATTCCGATTAATCTGTGGGGGATCCGTCTCTCGCTGGCCCATGGGGGTTTGCTTCAATGAGCTGATACGAATTGAATGACTGCTATAGCTGGAGATGTTGATATGAGGAGCATTGATAGATGAAATAGGGATAAGCTCTGTGAATATGGGAAGAGCTACGTCCCCAGCCTGACCCGCAAAACCATAACCAGTTTCATGAATCCGATGGGGATGGTTCAACAGATCGGTCCATTGTTCATCCTGAATCTGCCTGAAATCGAGACTTACCATTACAGATTCGTCTAAAAAGTTTAGCTCTATATGAGGACGCATTTTTTCCAGAGCCTGTAGATTCCCAATAAGACAGGTTATCAGAAATAAGTATGTGCTTATTGTCTGTAGATTCGTGAAACGAGAAGGCTGATTTGCATTATATGTTTTCATGGTCTTATGAGTAAGTATCGAGTTTGAACGAACTGGAAACAAGAGCTAATTCTTAACGCTTATGAGTCGAGAGAGGTTTGAACAAGATTCATGATCTAGAAACCCTCACAAAAACAAACAATTGATTTTACTTGCCTTGGCTAATCATGATAATTATTATCACTTGAATCAATTACACAAAAGCGGGGAGTTACCAAACAGGGGGACATTGTTGTTCGCCATGGCATGATCATACGAGATGTTTAACCTTTTCTCGGGATGTTATGCTGTAAAACCTGAATGGGAGCGTCTCTATGAAATCTTTTCTAAATATACTTAAGTGGACGGGTGCCGTGTTGGGAATATTAATCCTGGTGCTGGTTGTCTTTGTCAATATCCGAGGGAATCGCACTTATGAGCTGCCCCTCCCGGATCTGGCTGCCAGCTCGGATTCGGCAGTCATCGCTCGCGGGAAGTACCTGGCCTTCGGCCCGGCACACTGTGTCTCTTGCCATATGCCCATGGATAAATTTGCAGCTGTGGAAAATGGTCTGGAGTTACCTCTTTCAGGTGGATGGGAGTTGAATATTCCTCCTGGGTCATTTCGGGCACCCAATCTGACGCCTGATATGGAGACTGGAATTGGCTCTTTCAGCGATGGACACATCGCCAGAGCCCTGCGCTACTCAGTTCGTCACAATGGTAAAGCCTTATTCCCATTTATGCCCTTTCAGAATATGAGTGATGCAGATGTCATTGCCCTTATTTCATTTTTGCGCTCACAGCCACCTGTTAAAAATGAGCTCAAAACAACCGAACTTTCCTTCCTGGGAAAGGCCGTATCAGCCTTCGGTATGATAGGACCAGAAGGACCAATTACGACGCCTCCGGTCTGGGTTGAGATTGATTCTACCATTGTCTATGGTGAGTATGTTGCAAATGCTGTGGCAAACTGTAAGGGTTGTCATTCCCTGCGGGATCTGAAAACAGGTGCCTTTATTGGAGTAGATTTCGCTGGCGGAATGCCTATGGATTCAGATCCAATGATCAAAGGTTTGTCATTTATCACCCCAAATATCACCCCACATATGACGGATGGGGTAATGGCAAAATGGGATGAAACCACATTCATTAATCGATTCAGGGCAGGTCGAGTTTATGAAGGCTCACCGATGCCCTGGGGTGCATTTTCCAGGATGAGTATCATCGAATTAAAAGCAGTATATCGTTACCTCCAGTCACTAGAACCTGTTCCAGGGAAGGTTGATAAAACAGTAGTCAGGGACGGTACCACCAGCTAGGTGAATTGATTGGCACCTGATTCACATTGACGCACCAGATTGCAGTCTGTGGCAATTAGTGTATTTACCTTGATAGAGTAGGCCATAAAAGAATCCTGATCCCTGGTGGGTGAGGCATAAGCTTTTTTGGTTCTACCCTTCAAAGATGAATAACTCCATTTGCAGAAATCATTCTTTCCAGCTCCCTTCTCATCAGATATTATAGGGTGACTGAAAATAATACCATTTTGGGCAAGGGGGTATTTATGAAAAAGCTGCTTCTCTCATCGATTCTAATATTGCTTAATGCCTGTAGTCTTTTTGAACCTGATACAGGAGTCTCTGACTCCTACACCTTTCAGAGTGCTGCTATTGGTGCTACCGGGGTTGCTGCCGTGTATTATCCTGAGGACTATACCTCGAGTACACCGGTGATCTATCTTCTGAATGGCTGGGGGGCCGATGCCTTTGCCTGGGAAACCGGTATTGATCTAGCCATGGAAGCCCATGAGCGCAACATCATGTTTGTTTCCTTAAGTGCAGGGTCCAACCTGTATATGAACAACTCATCTGTTCCAGATAAAAATTATGAAGACTATGTTCTTGAAATCGTGGAGGAGGTCGAGGCTGAGTACGGCATAGAAATAGAGTATGTCAGTCGAGCCGTGTGTGGCATCTCCAATGGAGGTGGTGGAGCAGTTTATCTCATGAGTCGACACCCCAGTCTGTTTACTGCCTGTGGCTCACTGAGCGGGACCTATTACAATCAGATCATTTTCAACAATCTCCGCAGTCACGGGCTACGCATTGATGTGGGAACCGGTGATAATGCGGTTTTGGGAGAGCTACGACGTTTGCACAACAAGCTGGATGACGAACGCATCAACCATGACTTTTATGAACATGCCGGTGGCCATGATTGGGATTTCTGGAAAAAATATTGCCCTGAGCAGTTTGACTTTCTAGAGGAAATAATTGCTGGAGATTGACTCTCGATGGAGATGGATAGATGATCACTCCTCTCCAAAATGCTCCAAATAAAAAGGGCTCCCATTGGGAGCCCTTTTTGTCAACCTTTTACCCTTTCAGGGGTATAATAGCTCAATTTTCTATTGAGGAGTCGCTCCAGGACAACAGCTGTTGTATTCTGTATCATAAAACCAATCAGCTCTACCTGGTGGATAATAAGTCTCACCTCCAAAAGCTGTTGATGCTTCCACAACAGTTGATCCACTCTCGCCATCTACAGTTAGGATAGCGTGAGCTTTAACCACCATTGCATCTGAGCAACTAAAGCCTACTTCAACAAAGGGAATCGTAACCGTATAGGCATCAGTGGGAAAGCTGGCATTGTCCACAAAAACATTGGCATTATAATTAGCTGGCACACCAATGGCCCGTGGATACCCTGGACCAACATTAACATGAATCTCAGCGAGGTCCCCCAACAAATTTGTATCAAAGGTGATATACAGATTGAGACTATCATTTTCTATGGACAGGGTTCCGGCATTCGTGGTTTGATCTGCCCAGATAGGAAAACTAACACCGCAGTCAGACAGAATAATAGCCAAGTAGTATCCAAAGTTTACTGGAGACTCACCTCCTAACAGGTTGGCCAGTATATAGCCACCTGCATTTTCACCTGCTGCAAAATCGCCACCTGGCGTATCAGCCATTAGGGTGTAGTCGAGACCAGTCTGGAGGTCTTCAAAAAGATATGATCCATCTGCAGCCGTGACAGTTGTATAGAGATTTCCATCACTTCCACTTGCTGTGACCGTTACGCCTTCAAAACCAGTATCGCCAACATCAAAAGCTCCTGAGCTATTAGCATCTTCATAAACGATACCAGAAATAGATGCGAAACAACCAGCTGTATAGCTTACATAACTCCACCATTTTTTTCCAGCAGCATCAAAACAGTCTGGAGAGTTGGCGTCACCTGAATAGGCTAGCATTTTGTGATGGCGACCATGTCCGTGATGACCATTTCCATGATGAGCACAATTGCCATCTTCGTCATCATCATTGTCATCATCATCCTCGTCGTCATCTTCATCATCTTCATCATCTTCATCATCTTCGTCAGCATCTTCATCAACGATGCACCGAACTTTGGCATCCGTAGTTATATAATAGGTGTCATCACAAAAAGCCGCTGCAGGAATCACGGCAGTGTAGGTAAATGCATCGATATGATGTGCAATATAATCGGCGTGACCATGTTTGGGTCGTTTATTGGATATATCCTCTAGACTGGTCCAAACAAAAACATGAATTTTTTCTAGTTCTACGGTTTCATCTGTGGTGTAGGTGACATATATATTCTCATCATCATTGGTGATACTAACTGTTCCGACATCAATATCTTTATCGGCCCACAAGGTGTAGTTATAAACACCAAAACCAGGGTTCAGCTCACTAGGACCGGCGAAATCACCCACTGCTGGACAGGGGATATCGTTGCGGCCACCACGACGTTTGTCCAGCGAGTTATCCCCAAAATCACTGTTTTGTGGATCTACTGCATTCTCACAACTAAGTAACCCAAATATGGAAATAACGGAAATTAAACCGATTAGAAATTTTTTCATTTTAAACTCTCCCTGATAAACTATTTACACAATAAGCTCCGAAATATAATCGTTGAAAAGCCGGTGGCAAGTGAGCTTGGTCATCTCAATAATCTGTAGCAAAATTGAAAACATAGACCCAAACCAGACATGTCCGTTAAATCAATGCTGGAGGCTGGAAGTTCATGGAGACAATATCCATCTCTTTTCTTGAATTATGGACGATTGTGGTTCTCTATGCTGAAATTATTATTCAATTCTGAGCACTAAGTAAAATTGTGGTTTGTGGACTCAACTTGAGTTGATGACCACCACTGTTCAGCAATAACAATACTTTGGAAGTCAAAATAATATCCTGTATTAGAAATTTACCGCGAACATTTTTAGTACCGTCGTGGTGAGCGACTATGATTCGGGGGGATTCTCCGGAGCAATTTGATGTTTTAGAGAGTGGTTCTTTCCTTAAATAATTTTGTGTGGATATTTCATCACCATTAACGCATACACAACACCTCACATCTTAGCCAAATTGCCAAGCAAAGTCTTCCGGTTTTCAAAGGTCACATCCATTCTAGCTGAAACTTCCAATTTTAGTTGTTCGACCAATTTCTGTATGGAGGGATTCATTTTTATGAGGACTGATTCAATGGAGTTGAGGCCAGCATTAATATTCAGGTTGGCACTACGCTGGTCCTTAATCGTGGCAAATTTCTCATTGCGCTCCGCTGTGCTAACCAGGGTCTCAAAACGATAAATGATCTTATTTATACCAGCTTTATCATATGTGGGATAGGCAAAATCATCAAAAGTATGCGCCTTGTGTAATAACAGCCTCTTGTAAACATCTTCGTTTTTCTTTAATCGAACGAGACATTGTAATATCAAGCTAAAACTAACCAGTAGTTCATTTACATTATCCCAGAAAGGACTATAGTAGTCCACAGAATAATTCTGTTCCGCTGCCTGGATCTTCTCCATGAGGTTTTTGTCTAGGAGATCCATCAATACTCCTATCCCTCGGGTTTCTTCAAGCAGAGCATGTAAGATATCCTGCTGATGTGAAACCCGTCTTGTCTCAGAATCAACCAGCTCCCGTCTGCTCCTGATGATACTGAATGGGGATATGATGGCCTTAAGCACTAGATAAACAGCTAAGAAAACAATTTCTGCGATGATAGCCAATCGGGTTAACTCATAGTAAGAACCCATCTTTTTCGCAAAAAATAGAACTATCAAAGAGACAATAAAAACAATCAGCCATTTCGATAAGATTCGCCAGGCTTGTCTCCAGTATTGAGATAGGAGTTCTCCATAGCCTGGTGCCGGTTCTGGGGTGACTTGAAATGCGTTCTGCGTCATAGTGACTTCTCCCCCTTTTTGATAAATTGATCAAGATGAAAGAGAATAAATTTCAATATCTATGCCAAGCACTTATGGTGTTGTTATTATTGACTTATATACTTTTCTAAGAGATCGGGATGTATCTAAATGAAACGAGGGTTTGTAGCGGAGTGGTACATTTGAGAGGTGGCTGCAAATTGAGACGCGTATCAATTTGAAACATACAAGTTTCCGATTCGATTAAAAATTGTTCAAGCTACTTCTTTCTGCAAGTCTTGTATTGGTCAAGTACATGTCCATCATAGATTAGGTGGCTTACTGGTAGGGGGTCCATCCAGTGATCCTCTCACATCGCTTCATGAATAATGACATAACCAAGCCCAGGCTTTGGGAGAATTATGAAAAAATCAATCCTCTTGCTCATCATATCAAAGGTGTTGTTAGGTCAGACTGAACCTTTGACCGATCTCATGCATGTGAATCCACGCGTGTTCGTGCTAAAGAATGCCGTAGTGCATGTGGAACCGGGACAGACCCTTCCAAGTGCCACTGTCGCCATCAGGGACGGACTTATCGTAGCAGTTGGTTCCAGTATCGATATACCCGGGGATGCTGCCATCGTTGATATGAAGGGAGATCATATTTATGCTGGGTTTATTGATGCCTGGGCTGATGTAGAACCAAAAGACTTAAAACCATCTCCGCGGTCTCATTGGATCGATCTGGTTCACCCCGAATGGGTGGCTTCCGATAGCTATACCCCTGATGACAAAACAGTCAAGGAGCGTAAAAAGCTGGGGTTTACTCATATCCACGCTGGTCTTAACAAGGGTATTTTTAGAGGCCAAACTTCCCTCATCGACCTGGATGAATCCGCCTCCATCACCACATCTACAGTAAGTCAGTCACTGGATTTTTATACCCGTGAAAGAGGTGAAGATGGATACCCAGGAGCCCTTTTGGGCACTATCGCTGTTATGCGTCAGACACTTCTCGATGCTGATTGGTATGAAAAGTCTCAGTCAATCTATGCCAGGCACCCCGATAAGAATGAACAACCCAAAGAAGATCTTGCCCTGGCAACCCTGGCCATGGCCCGCTCAAAGGCGATTCCATTTTTATTCAGGACCGCTCATGAAACAGCAGCCCAACGCGCCATTGACATCTCACATGAATTCGACCTGAATCTCTGGCTGCTGGGATCTGGATATGAATATCGTCGACTGACTGACATCGCCCAGGCGAAGCCCTTTATCATTCTGCCCTTAAATTTCCCTGGTAAACCCGATGTCACACAGCCCCAGCGCGCAGACCAGTACATCACTGAACAGCTCAAACACTGGGATATGGCACCAGACAATGCCAGGAAGCTGGTCAATTCAGGGGTGGATATTGCCTTCACTTCGAATGGTTTGCAGGACCTGAAGCAATTTCGCAAAAATCTCTCCCTGGCAATTGAGCGGGGTCTGAGTGAAACCGCCGCTTTGGCAGCACTTACCACGACTCCATCAAAACACTTTGGTCTGGTCAAAACCCACGGCAAAATCAAGGCAGGTTATCAAGCCAATTTTGTAGTGGTTAGAGGAAGCTATTTTGATGATTCCAACCCGGTACAATCGGTATGGATCAGAGGCGTGAAGCACGATATAGACATCAATTTCAATGATGAATTTGCCGGTGAATGGAAATTCTCGCTTGATAAGATGCAGGGAGAATTGACCATCAAATCAAGTCCCTACCATACCGCTGGAAAAATCAAGCTGGATACCACCACGATCTCTCTCAATCACTTAAAACTAGATGGTAAACAGATCTCCTGGAGTGCTGAGCTTCCCAAAACGGAGACGCCTCAGATGATTCGGTTTCAGGGCAACTGGGATAACGGAATGCTTTCAGGTGTAGCGGTTTTTGCTGATGGGCAAGAACACGAGTGGACCGCTTCCAGTCGTACAGCAGACGATGCAGAAACTGAAGCACCCAAAGCCACAACCAGTAAACTAAAATTGAGCTTCCCCGAGGGAGCCTTTGGCTTTGAGCAACTTCCCCAACAACCTGCATCACTGTTTATTAATGATGCCACCTTGTGGACATCAGGTCCTCAGGGAATTATCCAGAATTGCGACATGCTCATTGAGAAGGGCAAGATCAAGAAGATCGGTAAGAACCTGACCAGTTCCCGTGGCGCACAGGTCATCGAAGCTGATGGAAAGTATGTCACACCCGGACTCATCGATTCTCATAGCCATACAGCCGGGGCGTCCATTAATGAAGGCTCGCAAAGCATCACGTCAGAGGTGCGTATCCAAGATGTCCTGGATCCCGATGACATAAGCATTTATAGAGAACTTGCAGGCGGGCTGACCACCATTCAGGTCCTCCATGGATCAGCCAACACCATTGGCGGACAGAACTCTGTGATCAAATTGCGCTGGGGATCGAATGCACAGGATTTGATCATGAAGCGAGCACCCCAGGGTCTCAAATTTGCGCTAGGTGAAAATGTAAAACAGTCCAACTGGGGCGATAAAAATGTCACCCGCTATCCCCAGACCCGCATGGGGGTGGAACAGGTCTTGAGAGATGCTTTCACGCGTGCCAGAGACTACAAATCCAATCTGGATAATTACGCCAAAAAATCGAAATGGCGCAAGACACTCACTCCTCCACGCCGCGATCTGGAACTGGATCCCCTGGTAGAGGTTTTGGAAGGCACCCGGAGGGTGCATGTACATTCATACCGTCAGGATGAGATTCTCATGATGCTCAGAGTAGCTGAAAATTTTGGATTCACTGTCACCAACATGGAGCATGTCTTGGAGGGTTACAAAGTAGCGGATCAAATGGCCAGACACGGTGCTGGAGCCGCCACCTTTTCTGATTGGTGGGCCTATAAATTCGAAGTCTATGATGCCATCCCCTACAATGCCGTCCTTATGCAGAATGCTGGTGTACTGGTGTCCTTCAAGAGCGATTCTGATGAACTGGCGCGACGCATGAATCTGGAAGCCGCCAAGGGCATCAAATATGGCGGCATGACCGAGATCGAGGCCTTGAACACAGTGACCATCAATCCTGCCAGGCAATTGAAGATCGATAAATGGGTGGGGTCCCTGGAGGTAGGCAAGGATGCTGATTTTGTGATCTGGAGCCACCATCCCCTCTCAACTCAAGCTAAATGTGAGCAAACCTGGGTGGATGGGAAACTCTATTTCAGTCTGGGACAAAATGCTGAATTACTAGCCCAGGATAAACAAATCCGTTCGGATATCATCCAGAAAATTCTGAAAACCAAAGATGAGGACAGACCAGGTGCCTCGCCTGATCCTGGAAATCATAAGTATCAGCAACCCTATCGAGATGATCAAGCCTGGGAAGGGGGTGTCAGATGAAACGGATATTGTGTCTATATCTGATATTGACCTCTTGGATCTGGGCTTCGGATCAGATCCCGGCTGCCCCTCAATCCCAACCCATTCTAATTAAGGGGGGAATCCTCCACACTGTCTCTCATGGTGTCATGGATGGATATGACCTGCTGTTTGAGAAGGGTAAGATCACCCGTATAGATAAGAATATTCCCACCACAAATGAGATGGAGATCATCAGCGCCAGTGGTAAACATTTATATCCTGGGCTCATAGCAGGGATATCCGCGTTAGGTCTCGTTGAGATCTCTGCAGTCAGGGCCACCATTGATTATGATGAAGTGGGAGATATGACGCCTGAAGTCCGGGCCAATGTGAGTTACAACCCTGATTCTGAATCCATACCTGTCACCCGTTCCAACGGAGTGTTGTTTGTGAATGTCGTCCCCCGTGGCGGCTTGATCCCAGGACAATCCTCTCTGATGATGATGGATGGCTGGACTTGGGAAGATGCCACTCTCCACCACCCCACTGCCATGCATATCAACTGGCCTGATATGTCCATCGATCTGAATCCCAAAGCAAAGGTCAAAGTATCAGAGCAGGAAGCCCAGCGACGCCAACGGGTCAAGGATCTGGATGATCTCCTGGACCAGGTCAGGCGCTATGAGATGAGTCAGAAGGGTACGTCAAAGGATGCAGCCCATGATTTACGGATGGAAGCGTTGATCCCTTATGTTAATGGAGAGAAACCATTCTTCATTCACGCCTGGGAAAGTCGCCAGATCGAAGCGGCTGTGAGATGGTCAAAAAAGCAACAATTGAAGATTGTCATTGTGGGAGGTGGAGATGCAGGGGAGTTGACTGGGCTGTTAAAAGAAAGCCAGATTCCTGTCATTATTGAAGGGACACTGCGGCTCCCCCGGAGACGTAACAGCAACTATAGTGAATCCTATAGTTTGCCAGCCAGACTCTATGAAGCAGGTGTGGATTTTTGCATTTCTACTGATGGTAGTGGTTTTGCGGCAGCTCAGGTCAGGGATCTGCCCAACCATGCTGCCATGGCGGCTGCATTTGGTCTGCCTCTGGAGGTGGCCTTGCGTTCCATTACGCTTTCCGCAGCTGAGATTCTGGGTGTTGGAGATCGTATTGGCTCACTGGATGTGGGTAAGGAAGCCTCCTTGTTCATATCATCCGAGGATATACTGGAGATTACCTCTATCGTGGAGCAGGCCTTTATTCATGGCACAAAAACCGATATGAGTGATCGTCATAAAAACTTGTACAAGAAGTATCAGGAGAAGTATAAGCAGCTGGAGAATATCAAAGACTGAGGTTGCTGCGCTCCTAAATCCTCTCAGGGTTTCCCTTTTCATCAGTCATGATTTTATCATAAGTATATGACCGCATCTGTTCCGTTGTGCAAAAGCATCAGGCCTTGCCAACACCAAGCTGCTCCAGTCACCCTCTTGTACCAAACGGTGGCACATCTCTTTTGTTTTCAGGTAAAATTCAATCACCAACAAGCACATACACGAGATTAATGTGGTGTTTGATAATAATTATCTTATCTCCAGCCCCTGAAGACCGAGTCTATGGTAAAATGAGGAAATAGGGATTTGACTAGCAGCAACAAATACAAGCAGGCTTTAAAACACTCCATCTCCGAGGGGAAGTGGTGGTCCGTGATGTGGGGTTTTGGGGACTCCTTTCTGCCGGCCTTTGCTGTCCTTCTGAAAGCCACAACTACTCAGCTCGGTCTGCTGGTTTCCATTCCCCAACTTTTTGGGGCTATTATCCAACTCGGTGCCATCCGTTTTGAAAGCAATCAGGTATCACGCAAGACTATGCTGATCTGGACAACCCTGCTCCAGGGCATCGCCTGGTTCACCTTCTTCCTATTACCCTGGTCTACAGGAAGTGTACCTGTCCTCATTGCCCTGGCCACCCTCTATGCAGGCTTGGGAGCCATGGCGGTTCCATTCTGGGTTTCCTGGATGGGTGATCTGGTGCCTGAGGAGACCAGGGGAACTTATTTTGGGCGACGCAATCGTATCATCGGCGTGGTAACTTTCGTCGCCCTGGCTGCTGCTGGGCTTATTCTGAATCTAACTTCTAAATGGAATGCCATGTTGGGCTTTGCCCTGTTGTTTTTCATTGCTGGTGCTGCCCGGCTTTATTCAGCCCGTTATTTCAAACTACAATATGAACCGGAACTGCAGTTAAAACCCACTGACAGCTATGGCATCAAGGATTTTATCCGAGGGATGGGTAAAAGCTCCTTTGGGATGTTCACGATTTTTGTCTCTCTCATGAATGTGGCGGTGTTTATTTCAGGCCCCCTCATGGTAGCCTACTGGCTGCAAATTCTGAATTTCAGTTATTTGCAGATGACCATGCTCATGGGCGCTATCTCAGTGAGCTCCTTTCTCATGATCAGTCACTGGGGTAAACATGTGGATGAATATGGGAATCGCAATATCCTGGAAGTCACCAGCAGCATCATCACCCTCTTTCCTCTGCTCTGGTATCTCATCCATTTTCTGGATGGATCCCTGTTGTTTTTTGCAGCACTTGCGATCCAGATTTTGGGTGGTTTGGCCTGGAGTGGCTATAACCTGACACTTGGGAATTATATCTATGATGCCATTGATCCAGGGAATCGTTTGCGAATGACCAGTTATCACAACCTGTTTAAGGGTTTTGGGGTGGTCATTGGGGGTCTTCTGGCGGGATTTCTATCCAGTACGCCTGTGGGCAACGTCTGGATCAGCGATCATCTCCTGCCCAGCGGGATCATGATCAGTCTTCTTGTATCCTCGGTTGCACGCATGTTGGTGATCAAGGTTTTTATGCCGCGCATCAAAGAGATACGCCTCACGGGTAAGGCTCGCCCACCCCTCTACTATTTTGTGGCCGTCATGCCCTTCCGGGGCCTCAAAGCCGACCTGGTGGTGGGGATCAACCGCACCATTCAAAAGAGCCGGCGCTCCTAAAGCTCGTCATCAATGCTTGGAGTGCTTGGTTGTCTTCGAGGTTATGCTATTTCAATTTTCCGCATTTGAACCGTCTCAACATATTCGCCACCAAGATGAAGATGGGTCACAATGACGATCCAATCACCATTTTGCACCTCGCCAGATTCAATTAATGTGGTTTGAGCGGCTGCAATATTGAGCTCAGGTGTATCTGCTGATAATGAGATCAAATATGGGTCCAATCCCCAATAGATCGTCAGTTGATTTAATAATTCAGGTACATCAGTAAAAGCATAGACTGGGGTATCACTTCGAAGCCAGGCAGCATTTCGGGCCATAATGCCTGTTCGAGTAAAGATAATGATGGCCTTCGCTTGAAGTTCATCTGCCATATTTTTACCTGCTTTCATAAGGATCTCCTGTTCATCTTCAACTAGGATATCCTTAACAAAACCGGCGCCACCACTCCGTTCTGTCCTCCGGGCAATCGTATCAAAGGTTTCAATGCATTTTTCCGGATACGCCCCTACAGATGTTTCGCCAGAAAGCATGATACAATCGGTCTCTTCGTAAACTGCATTTGAGACATCCGTAACTTCTGCTCGGGTTGGAGATGGCGCTTCGATCATAGATTCCAGCATATGAGTTGCAACGATGACTGGCTTGCCTGCACGACGGCAGCGTTTAACAATCCGTCGTTGAATAATGGGCAACTCTTCATAGGGCACCTCGATGCCTAAATCGCCTCGAGCAACCATAATACCGTCTGATTCAGATATGATCTCATCAAGATTACTCAAACCAACTTGATCCTCTAACTTGGAGATAATACGTTGGTGACCACCTGCAGCTTCAATGATACCTCTAAGCTCTCTTACGTCTTTTGCTTCCCGACAAAATGATAGTGCAAAGAAATCTACACCCATATCAATACCAGCCTGGACATCCTTTAGGTCTTTCTCGGTCAAGGGAGGAAGCTGTATATGAACACCTGGTAAGTTGATATGTTTACGACTGCTCAGCACGCCTTCTGTTAGTACTTCACACACGAGTTGATTGTGTTTCTTCTCCAGCACCTTTAAATGAATCAGTCCATTGTCAACAATCACAGTATCATGAACCTGAATATCCTCAACGAGATGATCATAATTCACATCAACAGATTTGATTTCTTCGCTGGTCTCGCCTCGTACGGTTAACCCAATTTTCTCACCGGGTTTGAGATTCAAGGCCACAGGTAATTCACCTGTTCGAATGGCTGGACCCTGAAGATCCATCATGACGCCAATTCTTCTGTTATGCTTCTCTGACAACTTCCGAATCAACTCAGTGATTCGACGGGCCTCTTCTCCTTTGGAATGGGACATATTTAGTCTAGCGATATTTATTCCTGATAGAATGAGCTTCTCTAACATCACTTCTGAATCTGTTGCCGGGCCGATGGTGGCAATGATCTTTGTTCTTCTCTTATTCATATATTTTTCTCAATCATTAATGATCTGTTATCCGCTTTTTTTTGCATCTCATAGCCTCAAAATAACAGAGATCCCTCCACATCATATGTTGTTTTCCATCAGGGGGCATGTGGGATCCCCTGATATCAGACCCAGGATTCATTCCTGTTACGGCCAGGCTCAAAACAAATTAAATGCGGCTTGTTCCCATGCGCTTTCCACATATCTTTGACTTTACAAACAATTTATTTTCCATTGAGTTGCAGTACTGTGTTGGCGTTTTCGTCTAGCACAATACAGAAAGTATTTTATAGAACGTCCCTGATGTTATTCAAAACCGCTTTTAAGGAGACGCCATGGTTCATCACATATCTTTAAAACACAAAATCGGATACGGAATTGGAGATATTGGTAGTAATATCTTTATTGTGAGCACGGGGATGTTCCTGCTCTTCTTTCTTACTAACGTTCTGGGGGTAGAACCAGCGCTGGCGGGTCTGGCCCTGCTTATCCCTAAGCTGTGGGATGTGATCTCGGATCCCATCATGGGCGCAATTTCCGATGCAACCCACTCCCGCTGGGGAAGGCGGAGACCCTATCTTCTGTATGCCTCCCTCCCTTTTGGACTGGTTTTCTTCCTGCTGTTTATCGCACCTCATACCCAGTCACAATTCACCACTGCTCTTTGGGTCGGTTCTCTGTTCGCCTTGAGCTGTACCGCCTTCACTGTTTACAATATTCCCTATTCCGCCATGGTTGCAGAAATGACCGATGATTACAACGAACGCATGTCCGTTACCTCTTTCAGGATGGTGGGCTCAACCATTGGCGTCCTCCTGGCTGGCGGTCTGGCCATGCCCCTGGTGGATCTGGGCGGCGGTGGCGAGGCTGGCTTCCGAGCTATGGGTCTTATCTTTGGTATCCTGATCAGTCTTTTCTGTGTATCGGCATTCTGGGGTACCAAGGGCACTCGGATGATTCAAGCGGAAAAAGCCAGCCTACCAGTTAAAGAGCAGCTGAAGATTGCCTTCCGTAACACACCTTTCAAAAGGCTCATGTCCATGTATGCGCTTCAATCCCTGGCTATCGGAATCCTCATGGCGGGGCAAATCTATTATGTGAAATATGTCATGGGCATGCCGGAAGCTCAGGTGGGAATGGTCTCAGCAGTCCTGTTTATCACCGCCATTGTATTTATTCCGGTCTGGGTCAAGATCGGCGTCAGGATCGGTAAGATTCGAGCCTATAAATTTGGAATCGCCATCCTGGTAATCATGCTCTTTTCGTTGCTCTTCACCCAGCCACAGCAGACCCTCCTGTTTTTTATACAGATGTTCATTCTGGGGATCGGGTTTTCCAGTTTTCAGCTCTTCCCTTTCTCAATGCTGCCGGACACCATTGAATTTGATGAGCTTCAATCCAGACTGCGCCGTGAAGGAGTCTTCTCCGGAGTGTGGGCCAGTGGTCAAAAGACAGCCTACGCCGTGGGTCCCAGTCTGATTGGATTCACGCTTTCATTGACAGGCTTTGTGTTGACTGGAGATCAACCGGATAGCGTAGTGTGGGGTATCCGAGTGATCTTCTGTGTGGTTACAGCGGGATTGTTTTTGCTCAGCCTGATTCCATTCAAGTATTATGATCTCACAGAGAGCCGTTTTGCAGAGATCAAGGCGGAGATCAAAGCTACTGCTGTGGAGATGACTGAAAAGAGCTGAAGTATCACAAGTTCCAGATCTTCTGCGGTGGCAAACTCGCTCAGTGGTCGAAACAATGTAAAATGAAGTCAGTGGCTAGAGAATTCGGGAGAACTAGCCCAGGCTTGAAAACATTAACCCTCTAGTAGCAGAAAGCCACCCAGTTAGGATGGCTTCTTATAACTTGCTTGCACATCGAAGCTAGTGCAACGAGCGCAGATGTGTACACCGCCTCCCCCTACGCTCTACGAGCTACGGCGGGACAGGCAGGACTCTTTTTTCTTGCTTTGGAATTGGTTCCAGGTTCGATGCTTTGAGCCATATAAAGCAAGAAGCCACCCCGGTGGGATGGCTTCTTGCTTATGTACACCGCCCAGGACTCGAACCTGGAACCAATTGATTAAGAGTCATCAGGTAGGTTTCTGTATACGGTACTGTATAAGGCTTTAGGTGATGTCCGAAACAGGGCTTCCCCGCTATGTCCCCAAATCGTGCATTCTTGCGTTCAGATCTAACGCTTGTTTAGCTTTACTTTTAAACCTGAAATATCCAACTGAAAATATACTACCGGTACCAAAGCTGCTGCCGCCATCCCCAGTGAAACCCCTGACATCTGATTCATGGAGTTAGCCTTATCAAACAAACTGGTGATATCATCTGATTCAGTAGCGGCCATATAATCATCATAGCTTGAATTTGAGATCATCTTCAAAGCTACGGCTCCCAATGCAAAGCCACCTGATCCGACCAGACTCAAATTCCGATACCAGACCAGCCGGTCTATATCCTGTTGGATACTCCCCTCATAAGTTACCAACTTGATATTGAATTCTTTACGCTCATCTAATCCTAATGTAAAATCTTGGGCTTGCTCTAGGAATTCCGGATGAGCAAATACCAGAGAATGCTGACCCGTTGGAATCTTCTTCAATATCTGAGGACTAAGACCAACCTCCACTCCATCAAGACGCAGTAATGCTTCCGGTGGATCACTAATGGCCACAATTGTCCCCGAATGCCTGATCAGATCAATGTTCACCGGATACATCTCATTCACATCTACCTGAATAAACTGCTCATGTTCATGATAGTTCTTTGCATTGATCTTGATTTCTGCCAAACCAGTCCCTACCCGACAATTAACCAGAGGGATGTTTCCAACCGGTTTTCCATTAATAGTAATCTGTGCTGACTCAGGAGAGCCAGTAATATTCAGTGTCCCGAAGCGAGGACTCAACATAACTACCTGCTTATTGGTCTTCCCATCCTCAATTGTAATCTCTTCATCCAACGTCTCATACAAATCCTGAGACACTTTGAGTCGGAAGGTTCCTGAGGGTAATTCATCCAATGTAATGGGGGCCTTGCCCTTGAATTGACCATCCACAAAGACATCAGCACCATTGGGATTCACTTCAACACTGAGTTGTCCGAATGCAGGATGTAAAACAACTGTGCGTTCATTATCACTACCATCAGTGATTGTATATTTCTCTTCAGAGATGTGGTAAAGGTCTTTACTCACAGTGATGGTGTAATCACCACTGGCTAATTCAGGTAAATCGATGGGGGTCTTCCCTTTTTGCTGACCATTGAGTTGGACCACGGCGCCGCTTGGTTCACTTTCG
>JACKQG010000474.1_pt1 | contig 58482 bp, 31 predicted proteins | sample 8237621 | NCBI WGS metagenome assembly JACKQG01 (sample SAMN15677084, study PRJNA649215) | marine metagenome | biome: marine; feature: Black Sea; material: saline water; isolation source: suspended particulate matter (SPM) from the Black Sea western gyre | collected 2013-06-09/2013-06-10 | depth... | reverse complement strand
CGACTCCGATGTGTAGAACCAACCAGCGGGCTGATTGATGCGGAGCGTGTGGAAGATGAGTTTCCCTACTATCGTCTCAACTCCACCGGATTGTTTTGCGCGAGCCGCTTTCGCCGACAAGAGTCACTCCTCGGCCGTCTCCCGCCCAACCGTGTCGACTGGTCCGTCGAACTCGGGACCACCCGCTGCGACATACCCGTAACTGGCGCCGGACGCGTCGGGGCTGACCCAGAATGAAAATAGGCTTCCGCGTTTGACGTAGAAACGGAAACGAACCGTCTTCCCCGCCAGCTTCGACAAGTCCTTCGCCCCGGTCCAGCGGACCTGAACGATGGTCGAGTCTTTGCTGAGCGGCACGCAATTCTCCAGGCTGAATGGAGCGATGACTCGTTGGTCCTCGTCGAGCACTTCGACACGAAGCTCCCCTTCGTCGACGTCGGCATTGACGAACAGGTATTTCCCTTGAAAGCGAACCGGACGCGTGGTGAGCGTTCCCTCTGCTTCCGCGGCGTCCAACGACGCAAAACCGTCGCGGCGGACCGTGGCCAGACCCGTCGAGCAAACGCCAGAGCTGCGCGAACCGGGAACCCCAGCCCGGCCGCTTACATAGAAATACAGCTTCTCGCCGACAACCAGGCAGCCGCCGCCTGCCGATTGGACGTTGCCCCAATTCCAATCGCCGTGCGTCTCGGACACGGGGATGAACGCTCGCCGGTCGGGACGGTCCCAGTGGAAACCGTCGCGGCTGAATCCCAGACAGACTTCATTCGGTTTGGCGCGATCGCTCGGCTGGCCCCGCCAAATCGTGAAAAGGCCCAGGAGCAAACTCTCATACGCCACGCAATCCAGGTTGTAAAGCTGTGGCGGCGTGCCCAGATCTTCGCGTTTCGGGTCGGCGCTGTCGGCACTCGTCCACAACACCGGTTCGCCTGATTTCCAGTTGGCGTCCTCCAGAAAGTCTGCGGCTTCCCAATACAGGCGACTCCTACCGAAGCCACTGACACCCGTGCGGATGCTGTAAATCCACCGCTTGAGAAACGGATTGTAGAAGAACGACGTGCGGTCGCCGGTCCGACCGCTTCGTGCCGGTTCGCTCCAGTGAATCCCGTCGGCCGACGTGCACAGCAACAATCCGCCCGACGCATAGTACGCGAGTTTGAATCGGGCCTGTGGATTGGTCGTTGTATGGTCGAGCCAAACGACGCTTGAATCGCGCCGGCCCTGCTGAACCAGATTCGTGCCGGGTACCACATCCAACTCGGGCTTTTCCCACCGGATGCCGTCCGTCGAAGTGGCGTAGCATGTCCCGGCAACATAGCCGCCCATGTACCACATCTTGAACAGTTTGTCTTGCGGGTCGTACCAGACGCCGTCGCTGAAGACCATAGCGCACGGATTGGGGGCCGTATTGGTTTCCCACGGCTGGTCAGGCTTCAGAATCGGGTTGTGCTCGTAGTACTCCGCTTGGTGGAAGGTCCGTGTGAGCGTCGTGTGCTCGACCAGAAAGTCATCCACGAAAAGTTGCCGGCCGATATCAATTGGAATCACGTTCGGCGGCGACTCTAGATACGGCGGTTGGCTCGGATCGCGAGGCAACTGCGCCATGCGCGGCGGCCATTCGTCCGGCAGCACAATCCCGTTGTACGAAACCTTGCCGCTTGCCGATTCTCGTTCACCTTCGGGCTGTGCGGCAATAGCACAGCGATGGTAGAAACAAGCCAGCAAACATAACAGACACGCGACGACGAAACGGATGTGGCAATGTCGAACCTGCATGATGTCGCCCCCTGTAACCTGGAATGTGCTCGATTGGCGGTCACGGCATACCCGCAGTGTAAGGCACGGCGCAGCAGGAAACCAGATTCTGGAGTGATCGCGAACGAAACAACTTGCTCGTTTAACCCGAAGCCGGAGGCGATGGTGGGCGCCGCAAGTGGACAGTCTATCGCGCTGCCCGCCATCGCCTCCGGCTTCGGGTTAAACGGTATCGAACGCTGCAGAGATCTGGAAGCTGGTCTGCTGGCGATTTAGCGGATCTGGAACGACGTGTGCAGGCCAGATGCGAGAAGCGCAAAAAAAAAGGAGCGGGGCGTCCCCCACTCCTCCTAGTCCGGACCGCCAAGAGGCGCTGGTCAGCGCACATGGCCAGACGAAGGAAGAGTGACGAAAGCAACGCTTGAACTTCGTGGCAGAGCGGTCAGCCAACGACTCTGCCGTAACTGCTTTCAGGGCCTCCGGCTTCCGACCCCATCAGCCCTGATAAAAGGCTGAAATCGGTTTCCGCGTCCACGGACGAATCCGCACGCGGTTGGTATTTGCCGGCATCAAGGGGTCTTAGCAGCCCCGTTTGAAAACAGCGTTCGAGGGTTACGTCGCTATCTCCCTCTCCGGACTAAAGCTAACACTTGTAAGTATGTACCGATTCGCCGCGAAAGTCAAACAGTTTCTACGTTCCCGGCGGTCGTCAACTCACTTCCACTGTCCGGCGGCATCGACGAATTGGCGCCGGATCGTCCCCAACTCCGTGACACGCCGAAAGTCGGAAACCGGCAACAGCGGCGTGATGCGATTTCGGAAGTAAAACTGGTCAACGGGTTCGAAACTCTCGGGGATCTCGCCCTGGATGCGATACAGGCGCGAAATCAGTTGCGTATCGGGGCACAAGTATTGAAAGACCTCCCAGTTGCGCACGCCCGACCAGACGCGGTAGTAGGGTTCGGCGTCGCCTTTCGCGCCGACGAATGTTGTCTCCGAGTATCCGCCGCTGTACGGCAAGATCGCGTCGCACTGGTGTTCGGCAAAAGTGAGTATGTCCGGCCCCATCTTCTCGCGCAAGAACTGCATCAGTTTGACGTCTTCGAAGCTGGAGCCAAAACTGTCCAAGTAGAAAAGCGTGCAGCCCTTCTTCATCATGTTCTCGAACCGCTGCCACAGCATGGCACGATGACGGGCATCGTCCGGGTTGATGTCGATGATGCCATCCCACCGCCAATCACGACGCACGGCCAAATGCCGAGGCCTCGTGCACACGCCTAACTTCAGTTTCGCCTTGGAGAATCGCTCGGCGAGCGTCGACCAGTTCTTTTCCACCTCCGGTGGCAAGACATCGAAGTCCGGCCGATACATTGCTCCGCGCGGATCGTCGCCACCTTGGCCCCAGAGGATCACGCCCTGCCCGGCGTACTCCTGCACCATAGGCAACACCGAATCGCAGAACTTGGCCACGCCTTCGGGCGTGTCGATTCGCCGTGCACCGTCATGAAAGCCGTATGGGTTCGAGGGCGAGATCGCTTGCTGGCTCTTGTTCACGTAATCGGACGCGATCCAGCGATAATCTGCTTTGTATCGCACCGGGCCGAAAGTCGAGCGAAAATGTTCGCGGTATGGTGACAGTAGATGTTGCCAGTCGAGATTACGGCTGACGCGCAGTCGGAAGTCGAAGGTGCGCGATCCGCGTGGCGGCACGGGCGCCACGGCGAAGTACAACAACCGCCGCTCCGGAGACTTCTCTCGTTTGTCGGTGGCCCAACTACCGTAGTCCCAAAGAGTCAGCGTGCGCATCAGGCCGGTGCGCGACGGCGACGTTCCGACGCCGATGGAATCGTCCGTTGCGTAGCTGCCGCCGAATCTGGCCCAATATCCAGGATGGCAGAGCCCGACACCGTCATGCTGGAAGTAGCTGATGTGCTGGACCGTCATCAAACCGTCGGGCAGGCCGTCAAACTGGAACGTCAGTCCGCGGAAGCCGACCACGTTCATTGGTGCATCCAGATGGTTGTTCTCGATGCGAGACGAAATCAGTACATCTTCGCCCTCGAACGTGTATTCCGACGTACAGACCACGTCGCCTTTGGCATGACAAACACGAGCATGCCGTGGTCCGAGTACTTCGATCGACTGTTCGGCAGGGTCGTCCGTATTTACCTCTCCCTTGCCAGTATCCTTGAACCAGTATTCGGCATTGAAAACCGACCAGCCGCCGGTCGCCAATTGGCGGTCGCCCGCGCGAATCGCCGATAGGCCATCCGCCGTGACTTCGAAGATGATGTTGCCGGGAGCTTTGTAGACAAGTGATTTGGAGTCATCTGCGGTGGCTTTGGAAAGGGATGCCAAGTCCGCGGCCAAAAGACATCCGATGAGGATCAGTGTGACGTGGATTTGGTACATGGTAGGGTCCGGGGCTCAGGGGTTCACTGCCAACAGACAGATTCGATTTCTGCGGCGACACCGATAGAACATAGGGTACTCAGTACCGAATACTCAGTACAATAGAGCGCGGCTGTTTTGAGCCACCCTCCCCACCTTGAGTCGATCCCCGCAGTTGAACTTCGGCAAGGAAATAGATGATGAGCAAATCGAGACCTGTGTTTCTAGGCCTCCGTCTTCTCCAAATCCGCCGCGCCGCCGCGTCAATACTCGCGTTGTTGATCGTTGCATCCGCGTCCGCTCAACCTGTACCGGACAGCGATACGTTGCTGCTGCTTCAATTCGATCAGACCGCCGACGCGGACTATGCCCTGGGGACACCGTCGGTTGACCTTCGTGCGACGTTGACGGACGGGACGGGCGGTCGCTTCGCCGGTGGTGTTGACGTGGGTGCCGATGATCGGCTGGTAATCGCCGGAAACGATGGCAACGTGCGTCCAGAGGAGGGCACGATCGAGCTTTGGATCAAGCCGCATTGGGCTGGCAACGACGAGAACAAGCACGGCTTGTTGTCCTGTGCGATGGGCGAGCGCGAGTACATCAATATCAACTGCCTTGGCAAAGGCCGATTGGGCATCGCCGTTGCCGCAGGACAGGGTGACGAGTGGACTTGGCGCCGGGCGGACGGCGACATCAGCGATTGGAAGCCCGACACGTGGCACCACGTAGCGTTTGCCTGGGGGAACGCCCAACTGTGCGTTTTTATCGACGGCCAAGAAAGCGACGACCGGCCAACCGACGCGCAGATGCCGGACGAGGCTCCTGAGTCGCTCACTCTTTCCGGTGTCGACGGAGTGATCGACGCCTTACGGATCTCACGGCGCATGTACACGGCCGAGGACGCAAGACGCTCGATCCAACAGGCACTCAACCCGCCGTACCGCTACGCCACTGAGATGCCGTGGCAAGCCACCGGCAGCGTCTGGTCCGGCGGACGGGAGTTGTTGCGCGATGTGACCATACCGCTGATCATTGGGTCGAAGGAATACTCGAAGGGCTTTGTCTGCGCGTCGGGCGCGACGATCGAGTTTGATTTGGGGCGATCCTACAAGGTTTTCCAAGCCACGATCGGCGTCTGCCCGCTTTCACCGAACGACGTTGCCTGTTCGTTCGAAGTCTGGGGCGACGGGAAGACGCTGTTCGAGTCTGGGCCGCGCACGAACGAGCAGGCGTCTGAAGAGATAGCCGTGCCGATTGACGGTGTGAACCGACTGCGACTTGCTGTGCGAGGCGAAGGGCCCTGGGTGGGCACCGCCCGCGGTATCTGGGCTGGAGCAGTTCTTCTGCGCGAATCGAAAGCCGATGTGCTGATGGCATCGCGCGAACTGAAACCCGCCGTGATCGACATGTACCGTCGGCAACAGAATGCGGACCAATTCACGTTTGAAGTCAACACAAGCCGCCGCTTGCTTGTTACGTCGAAATCCTGGGAGGACGAGATTGCCCCAGATCGGATTCCTTCGCCCGACGATGTCGCAACCACACTGGCCGCCTTCGGAACGCCTGGCGAATACGAACCAGTCAACTTCGTCGTTTACGCGTTCGAGGATGTGCAGCGGCTGCGAGTCGAGGCTTCGGATCTGCGATTTGGCGAATTCGTGATTCCCAGCAGCCGTGTCGATGTTCGTTTGGTACTACGGCGATTGATGCGGGACCTCTATACCCTTCCGCCGGAACGATCGACCGTGCTTTCTCGATTCCTATTGGCGAATCAGCCCGTCGATGTTCCGGCCGGCACCTTCCGAGAATACCATTTGATCGTCCAAGTTCCTGCCAACGCGGCACCCGGACGATACGCGGGCACGGTGCGTCTGGTGGAGGAGGGCAAGGAATCGGTCGAGTTGCCGCTGACGTTCGAAGTCCTGCCATTCAAGCTGCTCCCGCTGGAGGAGAAAGCCCACGGCGTCTACTACCGGTTTCCCAGCATGGATCAAGATTGGTCCGCCATCGAAGCGGAGTTGGCCGATATTCGGGCTCATGGAGGGACGATGCTGAAGAGCAACTTGGGCATTGACCACGGAATGGTCGACCAAGTAGTAAGCCCCTCGTACGACAGGTTGCATCGCGGGCTCGCTCTGCTGCGAACACACGGATTCCACGGTCCGCTACCGGTCAGCTCGGGTTGCGAGCACGCAGCGCGACTTCACGGCTATGACCCTTTGAACGACCACGGCGACCAGCAGACGAGAGAACGCTTTTCCGGAACCGTCAAGACCGCGATGGAAGGCTTGATCGAACTCTCCAAGGAGTATCCCGAGTTCGAACTGATGCCCACGCATATGGACGAGATCTTCGGCCGTGATCGGCTGGAACGTTATGTCCGGTTCACCGAAGCCGTGCGGCAAGTACCGTCGCTGCGCGTATACATCACATTGCACAACGATCCGAAACGCGATGTGACCGACATGATGCGACAGTGTGATCCTTACGTGGATGTGCGGTGCTACAACGGGCACTGCATGGACAATTGGATCCATGCGGGACACACGTTCGACGAACTGTCCCGTGACTTGGCAGCGTCAGGTGACGAGGCGTGGATCTACCACAACATCCGTGGTTCGTTCTACATGGCCGAGTGGACGCGGCTGGTCAACGGCTATTACCTCTGGATCAGCCCTCTTCGCGTGCACGTGCCGTGGATGTATTACTCGTTCAAAGGCAGCCCGTTCGACGCCACCGACGGCCCGCGGCTTCGCGGCGGCGATTTCGCCTACGCAGCGCCCGATCCGGACGACCCGACACGCATGGTACCGACTCGGCATTGGGAAGCGTTTCGAGAGGGAATCGACGACCTGCGCTACTTGACTACCTTGGAAACGCTGGCCAAGCGACACCAGGGCACACCAGCATCGGACGGGGCTCTGGCTTGGTTGGCCAAGCTTCGCGAAACGATTACGCCGAAGCCTGCTGAATTGGAGCCAATCGAAGAGGAAAGCCCGATCCTGGTACTATGGTCCCGCAAGCTGGATGGAGCCGACTACCGCCGCATCCGCCGCGAAGCAGCCGAGCACATCATCGCCTTGACGCGGTGACGCACGCGACTGTTCCCGGCAGGTCCCGTCCGGCAGACGGGGACTACTTTGATAACTTCTCGAAACGCAGGAAGTACTTGTCATTCAGCAGGTCCTTCTTCTCCGAAACATGGCTCAGGCAACCGCTGCCGCGTAGCGGTCGCAAGCTCGTGGTGCCTGAGCAGGGCCAGTTGGATCCAATCCGTGGCAATCCTGAATCCGTGGGGCGAACTGCATGGAAGAACCCCACGGCTTGCACTCAACGACTCTTGCGGCCACACTGATGCTGAGACGGCGCGCGAATCCTACGAGCGCAGAGCCCGAGGTTCTACGTTCTCGAACTGCCCGATCGAGCCTGCCCACGAACCCGCCGTTGCCGCCACCCTTGAGTCAACGAAAGGAAATCCCATGGTAAAGAGCTTCTCGCAAGGACAATCACGAAATACCTCTCGTCGCGAATTCCTCACAACGTCCGCGGCGCTGGCCGGGACGGTCGTGGCCGGTTCGCTCGGGATCGACCGGGCCGCTCACGCTGCTGGCAGCGATGTTATCAAGATCGGATTGATCGGTTGTGGCGGGCGAGGCTCCGGTGCCGCCGTGAACGCCATGAATGCCGGCGAGGATGTTCGGCTGGTCGCCATGGCCGATATTTTTGAAGACCGGCTGAAGGTCGCGCGGGAACGGATTCAGAAAATGAAGCCGGACCAAGTGGCCGTCGATGACGATCATTGCTTCGTGGGATTCGACGCCTACCAGAAGGTCATCGACAGCGGCATCGACGTGTTGCTGATCGCCGCCACGTCGCACTTTCATCCTGTCATGTTCAAGGCGGCGATCGACGCCGGCAAGCACGTCTTCTGCGAGAAGCCGCACGGGCTGGATGTGCCGGGCTTGAAGGTCTCCATGGCGGCGTGCGAAGAAGCTCGAAAGAAGAACCTATGCGTCGTTTCCGGACTCTGTTGGCGTTACGACGTTGCCGTGCGCGAAACCATGAAGCGGATCCAGGATGGCGCGATCGGCGACATCATCGCCATCCAGGAGAACTACCTGACCGCTCCTTACATTTGCCGGGCCAGAAAACCGGAGTGGAACGAATTCGAGTACCAGATGCAGAACTGGTATCACTTCAACTGGCTCTCGGGCGACCAGACGAGCCAGCAGCTTATCCACAGCATTGACAAAGCCTCCTGGGCTATGGGCGACGTCCCGCCGGTGAAGGCATTCGGACTGGGCGGGCGGCAGGTCTGCCTGGATCCCATCTACGGCGATCAATTCGACCACCACAGTGTTGTCTACGAATACGAAAACGGCGTAAGGGTATTCGCCCATTGCCGCGATATTCCGAACTGCAATAACACGACTTCCGACATCATCCTCGGCACAAAGGGCCGCGCCATCATGCCCGTGCGCTGCCGCATCGAAGGCGAAAACGAATGGCAATTCAGGGGCAAGAAGCCCAGCATGTACGACAACGAGCACAAGGAGTTGTTCGAGGCGATCCGAGCCGGCAAGACGATCAATAACGGCGACTATATGGTCACCAGCACGATGTTGGGCATCCTGGCGCAAATGGTCTGTTACACGGGCAAAGAAATCACCTGGGAGCAGGCGATGCAGTCGAAGCTCGACTTCAGTCTGGAACGCTACGACTGGGACGCCGAGGCACCGATCAAGCCCGACGCCGACGGCCGATACGCAACGGCCATGCCCGGGATCACCGAGTTCGTGTAAGCCGTACCTGCAACCCTGACGATCGGCACTGCGGCCGGCTCGACAGACAAGGCGGCCGTCATCGGAGCCGGTCGTGCCGCGGTCGAGCATGGAAGGCTATGCGGGCACACCGCTGCCAAAGAAGCTGGGGCATCAAGGTCGGATCGGTTGTCGTACTGATCGACGCTCCTCTGGAATTTGAAAGAACCTTGGGCGAATTGCCCGACGACGTTACGCTGCGCAGGCACAACCGCTGCCGGCGCGATTGAAGTTCACGCGACGTCGCCCCAAGTAGCAGGCATATTTCCAGCCTCGCGTCTTCACGGCTGCCACGGTGTGCCCCACACCACTTCTCCGCCTGAGACTGTGCAGCGGACTGCGAATTCGGGCAGAGTTGCTTCGTCGTCCGGTTCAGCGAGATCAAGATCGAAAAGTACCAGGTCGGCCGGATCGCCTGGCTGTAGGCCGCCCAACGGCATCGAGAGCAGCCGTGCCGGATGGGTGGTCGCCATGTCAATGGCCTCGGTCAGGCTGACGCCTGCAAACCGCATCACGTTGGCTACGCCTGCGCCGATGGGCCGAGAAGCCCCCGCCAGTAACTGACGCTGTCCCGCCACCACTAGCTTTCCGTCTGGCAGAATCTCCAACTCGCCGTGACCGGCCGTGTAGCGTCCCGGCGGTCGTCCGGCCCAGCCTGATACGTCGCTGATTAGAAGGCACCGCTCGAGCGTCTTAACGCGGACGAACGTTTTCACCACGCTCGCCGGCAGATGGTGACCGTCCACAATCAAGCTGGCGGCAAGTTGGTCTTCGGCCAACTGATCCCAGAAGTAGTTCGGGTACACGGGCATCGTCAGATGACAGCCGTTACCAAGGTGGGTACTTAGCCGAGCGCCGGCATCGACCGCCGCGCGGATGTGTGCAGAATCGGCCGATGTGTGCCCGATCGCCACGACTACTCCGGTTCGAGTGACTCGTTCGATGAAGCCCGGCGAATCGTCGAATTCCACCGACATGGTGAGAATTCGGATCTGCCCGTCGGCTGCCTCCTGGAGGCGCTGGAATTCGTCCCAATCGGGCGGCCGGCAATGCTCCAACGGATGCGCACCACGGGGACCATCGTCCTTGGAAATATATGGCCCTTCGACGTGAATCGCAGCAATCCGTCGTGCCGTTTCTGGCGACGAGTTACATGCTGCCACAATCGTCTTCAGGCCGTGGCGGAGCACTTCATAGCTTGCCGTGAATAACGTGGGACAAAATCGCGTCACCCCAAACGCGGCGTATTCTTGCACGATGGCGATGACTTGTTCCGGTGTCAGATCCGCTGAACTGAACTCCTGCCCGCCGTAGCCGTTGACTTGGATGTCGAAGAGGCCGGGTGCTATCCAGGGCCAGCACGATGTTTGACGTTCAGCGCTCGCGAGAGTTTCCGCGCCGACTATCTTGCCGCCAGCGATCTCAACGCATGTCGGCTCGCCGTTATCGTACCGTCGACCGAAGAGTTTCATGGCAAACGTCCCGCGTCAGACTGATGCATACGCTTGACCGCAAAGAGATTATAGAACCAAAACCCTCGCGAGTGACCAGCGCCTGTGGATGGACCTTCTTTTCTATTTTGTTGTGGGCAGGGGAAAAGTGTTGACAGAGGGCAACCAACGGATAGAGTGAACGTTTTGTGCAATCCTGAAAACGGGGTACGTGTTGGTTGAGGAGGTCTCTTATGCCAGAGGACAAGTTTGCCGAGAGAAAGCAAAGCCTTGCCAGCGATTCGGAACTGACTGCCTTTAATGTGGCGGCAGTAGCCGAGGCCATGGATTCGGTACGGTCGTTGGCGGGGACCAAAGCGGGACTGGAGACGATCCAGACGCGCGAGGGTGATTGGAAGAGTTGGGATCCGGATGTTTATGGTGTGGACGAGGCGACCGAGGGCGGTTACATCAAGCGGCTGAAGGAGCTGGGCACGCCGATCATCATGCTGTCGGAAGAATCCGAACGCGTGGAGATCAACCTGGACGCCGACGGCGAGTCCATGTACTGCGTGTCGGACCCGTTCGACGGCAGTTGGCTGTTCAAGCGGCAGTTGCCGTTGTGGTGGTACAGTTCGCTGGCCTTCTTCAGAAAGGAGTTCACACCTGCAAGTACGGCAACCGGTGACGTGAACCAGGATCTCATCGCCTTCGCTGATGACACGGGGGCTTACCTGGTGACGGTTCAAGGCAATCAACTGGTCGACAAGCGGCAACTGAACGAAGATTATCGTCAGGCGCTTGCCGGTGATCCGGCCGATAATCTCGGCGGCGCGTGCATCGAGTCATACGCGTTGAAACCGAAGAAGTTTCTCAGGCCGCTGCTCGATCAATATGGCGATCTGATATACGAGTTCAAGATGTTTTATCCCAACGGCGGTCCGTTCGGCTTTGTCGACGTGGCGACTGGCCAAGTGGACGTTTACTTTGCCTCGAAGCAACCCTACGTGGACGTCTTCTCCGGATTGGAGGTTGCCGTAAAGGCGGGGGCGGTCGTCAGCGACTTTGATGGAAACCCGTTCAAGCTCCAGACCGACGATTGCAGAACCACCTACGACGTTTTGGTTAGCCGCACTCAGCGGATTCACGATTTGGTGCTCGAAATACTAGCCTCCTGCAAGTGAATGGAGCCAACAAATGACCGATGTGATTAAGCTGGCGGAGCTTTCTGCCGATCAAGTACCGGAGAAGCTCCGGAGTGATTACTACTTCGATTTCGCGGCTCATCCGTTTGCGCACGCTTCGGTCGTGACCGAAGCGAAATCGGTGATCGACGTGCTCGGGAAAATCGGCGGATACGCCAAGTCCTGGCTCGCCGAGAAGATCGACGAGATGAGCCAGTCGGAGTCTGTTAGGGTACTGACCGAGAAGGATTTCCCCAATCGCGGCAAGGGCTGTTTTCGTGCCTTGGTCGCTGAGGGCGCGGAATTCGATCCGTCGTACTATGTGGGCAGTGCACCGGGCGACGGCCCCGGCACCGTCTGTCTGGACAAAGGCGCCAAGCTGCTCGGCTCCGTCGTCTACCCGGGCGAAGGAGACATCTACATTGGCGCCGATACGCTGATCGAGCCTGCCGTTGGCATCAAAGGTCCCACGATCATCATGGAAGGAAATGAGATCCGGCAAGGCGCGTATTTTCGCGGCAATGTAATCCTGGGCTCCAATTCCGGCGGTACGGCGTTTCGAGGTGAACTGAAGAACGTCGTGATGATGAACGACGCCAACTTCCCGCATCCATCGTATCTAGGCGACAGTGTGTGCGGATTCGGGACCCACTTCGGCAACCAGGTCACGGCGGCGAATCTCGGCATATTTCAGGGCTTGCGGGAACGGGACAAGCGAACTAATGTCGAGATAGCGGTTGACGGTGCGCGCTACGATCTGGGACTGGTGAAGATGGGCGTGGTGCTCGGCGACCTTTCCCAGATAGGCTGCAGCAGCGTTGTTGCCCCGGGGACATTGATTGGTCCGAATTGCGTTGCCTACGGACTGTGCAGCGTCGATCGCGGACTATACGACGCCGGCACGCTATTCAAGAACAAACCCATCAGTTCCAACGTGATCGAGCTTGGTTCCGTGGACCCCGGCCGGGTGTGAGGCAATTCCAAGACGCGTCGCAACACGGGGACGATCCGTATGGCTTCCATCGTTTAACCCGAAGCCGGAGGCGATGGCGGACGATGCGTGTAGACCGTCCATCTTGCTTCCCGCCATCGCCTCCGGCTTCGGGTTAAACGACATACAGCGAACGTTGTTTCCTATTCGGCCCAGGAAATACTCTGAAGGACCTTATTTGTCGGGAGCTGTACGAAACATGACGCCTGAAATCGGCGAGTTGAGCGTCGAGCAGTACCTGTCGCTGGCAATGTCCGCGAGCCAGGGGGAAAACAATACGCTGCTCGAGCGGGCGATCGCTTTGCATGGCACGCGTTCGTTCGCAATGGACTCCGTCGGGCGGTTCGTCCGCCTGATCAAACGTTTTGCGGAACGGTTCGGAAAGGATCGCCGGATTTATCTGTATGAATCGCCCGGACGCGCTAACTTGATGGGAATGCACGCTGACCACCGAGGAGGGATCACCAATCCGGTGGCCACGCGCGAGCGGGTGCGCGCGGTGTGCGGGCGGCGCGACGACGACGTCATCTGCGCCAGGTCGCTTGCCGGCGATTTCGGCGAAGGCCAGTTCCGTGTCTCGAATCGGTTGCCGGAGAAGCCTCTTAGTTCACTGGGCGAGTGGCTCAACTGGACGGAACACGAGGCGGCGGTGCACGGCGGCGGTCGGGAGTTCGTCAACTACTTCGCTTGCGGGCCAGTGTACGCCGCCTGTTTCTGCTACCCGTGGGGCCGAACGTTCGCCGGAGCCGACTTTCTGCTGGACTCCGACCTGCCGCCGTCGGCTGGGATGTCTTCCTCCTCGGCTCTTGTCGTCATGGCGACCGACGTCTTTCTGCGCTTCAACCGGGAAGGCATGGCGGACCCGTCCATCGACCTGCTGCTGGATATCTATGGGAACGGCGAATGGTACATCGGCACGCGGGGCGGCAAGGGCGACCACGCCGCTATCAAACTGTGCCAGCGCGGGGCAATCCAGCCCTTGATCACTACGCCCGACATCCAGGTATGCGAACCGGCCCCCTTCCCGGACGGTTATGACATTATCCTGTATCAATCTGGTGACCAAGCCAATAAGTCGGTCGAGCCGTTCAAGACCGCGTACAATGCGCCGATCATTTCCTACCAGGCGGCCGAGATGCTCCTAATGGACTATCTGCGCGAACGGAAGCTTGCCGAACTGCAGGAGTTTTTGACCACGCGCGCGTTGTTGGACGCGAAGCATCATCGTGTCTATCTTGGCGATGTGGTGAACAATGGGCTGCTCTCCGATACGGAGATATACGCTTTCCTGAGGTCGCTTCCGCAGGTGATGGCTCAGCAAGAACTCTTCTCCGCTTTCGAGGACCGGGACAAGAGTTTTCTGGACGGTATCCAGCAGGCCAACGAGCCCGCGGGCGGCTACCACGTCCGCGACACAGCCGCCTTCGGATTCGGTGAGTGCGCCCGTGGCCGAAAGGCCGGTGATATGCTTGCAGAAGGTGACGTTCAGGGTTTTGCCGAGATGATGAACGTGTCTCAGTTCGGTGACCGCGTCACCGAGGTTGAAGACGCCGCGAGCGCTTGGATCAAGTTTCTCACGGACGATGCGCTCACGGCCATGGAGAAAGACGGCTTCCCCGTTCACGAGATTGCCGGCGACTACCACGTAAGCACGGCCAACATTGATCGTCTGGCCTCGATCTGTTTGAGTTCCCCGGATGTGTTTGGCGCACGCCTAAGCGGTGCCGGGCTGGGTGGTGCGCTGATCGTGTTGGGCGAGGAGGGTTTCGACGAAGCGCTCGACCCGGTGCTCGAACGCGACTACTACACGCCGCTCGAAAAGGAGTTCCAGAAGATCCGCATCGTCCCCTCGCAAGGCGCGGGATTCCTTTAGAGCTGCTCAGGGATGCTAGAAGCTCGTTCGTCTAACTCGCAGCCGGAGGCGCAGGCGCGTGGTGGGATAGGCTTCCAGCCTGTCATATCTGGTAGTCGAACTGCTCGGCATCCCAAGATGCTGTGCAAGCATGACAGGCAAGATGCCTATCCCACGTGAAAATTGAACGGTATTGGGGTTAAACGACAATCGCGGGCGTTTACTGATAGTTTAGAGAGATTTCTATGAACAAGAACTTCAAGATCGCCGGTGTGGGCGAGGTACTGTGGGACGCGTTTCCCGATGGAGAGAAATTCGGTGGAGCGCCCGCCAACTTCACTTGCCATTGCTGTTCGCTGGGCGCCGAGGCGTATGTTATCAGTTGCGTGGGTGACGATCAGCGAGGAAAGCTGGCACTGGATTTCCTGGAGAACCACGGAGTCAATCTCGATGGCGTGGCCGTCGACAGCGCGTATGAAACGGGCGTGGTTCTTATCACATTGGACGAGAACGGCAAGCCCGAATACGAAATCAAGGAAGGCGTAGCGTGGGACAAAATCCGCTGGATTGACGACTTGGCCCGTATTGCCTCGGCGATGGATGCCATCTGCTTTGGGTCGTTGTGCCAACGCGGTCAAGTTTCACGCGACACCATTCGCCGATTCATCTCGGCCACGCCCGCGCATTCGATGCGAGTCTTTGATGTCAACCTCCGTCAGCAGTTCTACAGCGACGACATCATCCGCGAGTCGCTGGAATTGGCAAACGCACTCAAGCTGAACGACGAGGAGCTTCCCGTCGTTGCCAGTTCGCTGGGAATTCAAGGAACAGATGAAGAGATCCTGGAAGAACTGATCAAGAAATGCCATCTGAAACTGATAGCGCTGACTTGCGGCTCGAAGGGTGCAGTGATGCGCACGGAAACCGAAACCAGTTCGCTGCCCGCACCGGATGTGGACGTTGTCAATACGGTTGGCGCCGGCGACTGTTTCACGGCAGCCATGATCATGGGATTCCTTGCCGGGAAGCCGCTCGATGAAATCAACGAGCATGCGAACAGACTGGCCGGCTTCGTCTGCACCCAGGCCGGCGCCGTGCCCGCCCTGCCTGAAGGGCTCTGCTAACAAGCATCGAAGAAAACAGCGTCACCCGCCGGTGATCGAGCCTATCGGGAAATCGGTCTCCACGCCTGTGGGATTGGAACGGTCAATGTCGATTGGCGGCCAGACGTCATCGCCTCGTTTCTGTGCATGGATCAGATCCATGTCATCGCCAATCCAACCGATCTCGTTGGAATTCAGATCGAGCCAAAGCGTGAGCCGGCGCCAATCGTCGTCCGACATTTCCACGTCTTTGTGATAGTCCTTGGTTCTGAGCGATTTCACAATTCCCGATGCGTGGGCGCCGAATCGTCCCGGCGTGGTTCTGGAAGCGCCAGTACCAAGCATCCTCATTCCGGCTTCTCCAGGTAGCCCGAATGCCAAGTGGTTCTTTGCCACAGAGGAATACGTCATATCAGGCGATTTAGGATGCTTCTGGTGGCATGGCACGCACTTCTTGTCAAAGACGGGCCATTTCAAAAGCTCATAGAAATTGAAGGGGATGGCGCCGCTTTCCACCTCCGGGATGATTTTCGAAGGGGGCCGCTGAAATGCCGTGGGTGTGGACATTGGCGGCATGGTCTCCCATTTGCTTTCGTGGCAGCCCACGCAGCTCATCTGTTCCCCGGCGTGGACGTAGGTAGCCGATCGCATGGACTGGACGGCCATTCCGTCTTCGTCCAAGAGCTGGAAGTAGAGGGCTTTCCCCACCGGCGCATCGCAATAAACGCTGCCATCGTCTTCCACCGGCACGACCCCGAGCGGAATACGGCCCAGGGATTCATCGGCAAAAGACATGTACTTGATCACATGGCCGTCAATCTGGGTGCGCAGTTGGGGTATGAGTTGAATAATGCGCATCCACTTGATCTTGACGTCCGGAGGCAGCGGTATGTCGCCCACGTAACAGTTCATCACCTTGATGGTTGCCCGATGATGGTCGGCCAGCGAGGCACGTTTCCCTTGCCACGTTTTTTCGGGCATCGCTGGCGGCGGCGTCCGCGGGCGTAGCGGGAACGGGTCTCTTATTCGAAAGGGCCCATTGCCGGGATCATGTATGACCACTCGATTCCCGAATCTGTCCAAGAGGTAGAGCCCAGGGTTGAAATTGCAGAAGTAGAAATCTTCACTCAACGGCCAGGCAGTGCCGTAGGCGTGAGGGGAGTTGTTTTCCACTTCGGGAAAACCGTATTCGGGAGTAATCCTCTTGGCTTGTCCCATTCTGCCGTCGTCACGAATGCGGGGATCGACGATCACGAGGCTTCCGGAGAAACCCTGATGGTGTCCTACGGCTGTCGCTGTGTATTTCGGGGAACCGGGGACCGCGCGGAACGAGATTTCCACGTCCGGTCGCAACACGCGGCCATTGCCCAGCTTGTTCTGGCCGTACTGCTCCGGTTCGAGGTCGTCGGTAAAGGCCGACCATGGCAATGGATAGTTGCCGTGGAAGTTCCGCGGATCCCGGCCATCGGGAAAACTCATCCACATGTGATGCGCGGAAGCCCACCACCGATCAACGTAGTCCCACCGCGTATAGACGATCATACCTTTGTGATTGACGCTGGGTTGCCACTCGTTGGTTTCGTGAAAGCTGAGGGGCACGATATCCGAGCCGTCCGGTTCCATGGAATGCAGGGTGTACGTCAATGCCTTTGCAGGGATCAGGCATCTGCCAATGCCGCCGCGCCTGGTTGACGTGAAGACGATTCTGCCCGAGGGAAGCAAACACGGGTCGAAATCGTCCCACGGTCCATCAGTCAATTGCGCAAGCTCCTTGGTGGCCAGATTGAACCTGAAGATGCGCCACACATCCGAGCTGGTCGTCGCGGCAAACAGAAGCTCTGTCGCGTCATAGCTCAATTCCAAGCCTGAGAAATATCCGGAAAGTTCGTTGCCCTTCCATGGACCGGATGTGACCGAAACATCGGCGAGCGGCTTCTGGATCGTAGGCTCGGATTTGAAGTTCGATATGACGATAGGCCCGCCTCCTTTGCTATGTCCTCCCCAGCAAGCCCGCGCCTGTTCGATAATCCTGGCGTCGCCCGGTTGCTCGAGCATGCAGACGATGCTGTCGAAGTCGAGCAGCGGATTCGCCATCGCGAGTTCACGCCGCAGCTTACATACTTCGGTGAACAATGCCTTGCGCTCGTCGGCATTCGCTGTCGATCTCGCCCGGGCGGACAATTCGTTCAGTTGCGTTTCGAAATCGCTCAGCAAAGACGAAGAGAGTCGATTTGCTTTCTTGAAGTGCTGCAACAGTGCGTTCGTTCTTCTCAGGACAATATCAAGAGGATCCTTGTCGTCCGGCAGTGTAAGCGCTTGTTCATCCAGGGCTTCCGCCCGAAGGCGATCACGCGGTACGCCGTTCCAGTTCTTCTGTCGCGCGATTTGACCGGCCAATTCGTTATACTCTTCGTTCCACACTCGCCGGACGACGCTTTGCACGTCCAGCGTTTCAGGCGGGACGGTTTCGGCACGCGTGACCGTAGCAAGAAGCACGATGGACGGAACGATCCACGAACCAGAATATCGCTGACACACGCGTGTTCTCCTTGTCGTTGAAATGACCGGCTCACACGAATAACGGTTGTTGCAGGAACAGGTCTGCTTCGGTAGGCTCCTCGCCGAACGCCCGTAGTGTCAGGCGATGGATCTCTTTCAACTCGTCCCGTCCATCCGGCACCATAGTGTTCAAACGGAGTCTGGGGATATGGTTGGCCAGGAACTGCCTGACGAATGATACCGGGATTTCGAGGCGTTTGCAGGGCCAGATCAGTTTATCTGCGATCAGTTGGCAGCGGTCATACATCCCGAACGTCGTGATCGGTTGTTCATTGAAAGTGCTGCGGTTCACCACGCCCAAGTAAGCGCCCGCCAACAGGGCCTCGACCGTCATAACTGCCTCGCAGGCGTGGCGACTGTGGCACGCTTCGCTAACACCCGCGGGCGGAGGCTGGGTTAAAAAGGCGTCTTGCGCTGATTGACGGCTGAACAGCTTGTATCCGGAATGGAAATCAGGGAACTCGTCAAACAAGTTGGCGTATTCCATTCGCAGTGGCGTATCCGTCTTCACGGCGTGATAGTTCAGCGCGTCCAGCAGAACGCGATCGGCCAACTCCTCCAACTCGCCGCGGAGCAGCCCCAACGGGCGATGACGCGATAGGCGGCGGCCCAAGACCATCACGCGATCGTCTTCCAGAGCTTCCGAGATGTGGGCAGCAGTTCGAACGAAGTTCACCAACTCGTTGGCGAAGTGGTCCCCGTCTTGATCAACGACAGCGACGTAGTCGAGCTTCTGGTCTTCAAGAAGATGACGGACGCCGTTGGCCGCGCAGTGGAGCTTGCCGCGGTTCTCCGGTGACATTACCAACGACGCACCACACTCGGATGCAATGCGACCGGCGATGTCTCCGCCGTTGCTTTCCCCGTCGACGCTGAGGCACAGACGCGTGGCTTCGTTGATTTGCCGCACATACGCTCCCACGTTGTCACGCAGCAGTGCTTCACTTTGTGTGGCATCCACGTTCGGCGGGAAATAGACGGGAACCACCACGCCCGTGCGCCCATTCATCACTTCGTAGGCATGGCACAGGCTGTGAGTCTTCTTCATTTCTGGCTGTTCCTGGGTGCTGAAATCCGTGGTCGTCCCAAATCAATCGGACAGCAATTCTGCGAGGTAGTTGTGCGATGGATAAGGATGCCCGGCGTGTTGTGTGAAGCCTTCTGCGTAGGCGACGCCGATGTCTTTCCCCCGGGCGGAACTCCAACGCTCGCAACTGTCCAGATACTCGTCGATACCATGTTGCTTCAGAAGCCAGGATCGCTGGCTCGCGTGGCAGGCGAGCATCGCTTTCTTCAGTTCATACGTCGATGTGATGTCGACGATGAATCCAGGTTCGATGCGGTTGCCAAAGTGATCAGTCCCCTCGACCGGATCCACGTAGTACAGGTGCGGGATCCTGTCCAGCGGCGCGGCCGGCGTGCCCTCGGCGTTGGTCGTGTAGTTCGGCACCGACGCACTGAAACACGCGTCGCGCACCAGGTGGCTTGTGAGTTCATGGTCGCTCATATAGTCCACCGCAGGTGCCGTGATCACGACATCCGGGCGAACTCGCCTCAGAAACTCGGTCACACGAAGACGCGACGGGTTGTCCAGCACGATGAACAGGTCCCGAAACTCGAGGCAGAAGTAGTCGGCCTCGATCAACGCGGCCGATTCCCTCGCTTCGGTCCGTCGAAGGTCGGCAATCTCCTCTGGCCCCAACTCCATGCTGCCGCAGTCGCCCGGCGTCATCGTAGCGATCGTGATTGACGCCCCTGCCTGTTTCAGCCGTGCCAGAGTCCCTGCGCATTGGAACTCTATGTCGTCAGGATGTGCATGAATTGCGAGGATGCGAGGAGGATTTGAATTCCCAGACATTGTCGTTCCCAAACTGCGAGGATTCTTCGACCAATATTCCTGCCCTAGTATATTCCTGCCTAATTTCTTGGAAACCGGCAGGAGGCAGGAATATTCTGGGGCAGGAACATGAGAATTTTCGCACGACAGATTCCATGTGACTCGTCAAATCAACACGCCCCATACATTTCCAGGTAGGCACTATCTCGGGGCGTCGCGGATTACGCCGGGGCGATAGACGTAGCGGCATTCCGGATCAGTGAGTGGTGGCCGATCGTCTCGCATGTCGGCACGCGGGGCGGTTTCCGCCTCGGACCTGATCTTGCCCAGGACGCTGGTTAGCGCCTGGTAGTCGGGGTCGCTTTTGTCGGCAAAGACGGCCGAGGACTTGTCTTCGTTATCCTTTGCTTTGCAGCTCTCGTCGCCGCCGGCAGCCTTCGCCAACGGGGCGAGCAGCGAGCGGCTCTTGTCGATATCGGGAAGAGCGATGCGGCACATGACTGTATCGGACGCGTCGGCGTGGCACGACTCGCAACGGCGCTTGTAGATGTCATCCATCGAGCCTCGATGGGCGTCGAAGATCCCGCGGCCGCCGGTGGTGTCTGGACGGGCGTAGGTGTAGGTGCCGTAGTACGGGGCGTTGCAGTCGATCCACGTGACGAGGCGGCGGAGTTCCTCGGGTGCCAGGTCAACACAATCCATGGCTGGGGATTTGAGGGCCTCGATCACACGGCTGGCGTGCGATCCGTAGTACTTGGGCGGGCGTGTCACCAGCGTGGACACTTGATAGATGTTGGCGTAGTTGACAAGCTCTTTGCTGCACAGGTTCTCGTAGGCCACGTTGAAGACGTTGGTGAATTCGGGCGAAAGATCGAGGCCGCCTTCGAGCTTCGGGCCGGCGTGGCATTTGACGCAGTGCTTGGTCAGCACGGGCTGGACGTCGTGGTAGAAGTCCGGCGCGTGGACACCGCCGTGGGGTGGCGGCGTGATCTCGGACGGCTCGCGATGCAGTGCCAGCGCGTCGCGGGGAATCACCGCCGAGGACTTCTGTTCGTGGCAGCCGGCACACCCGTACATCCCGCCCGGGGCGACGGTGGTGAAGGTGCGCATTCGCTGAATTTCCATGAAGTTTTCGTCCAGCGCCGAGAAGTAGACCAGACGATTGGCCGGCGCTTTGAAGTAAGCCGAGCCATCGGCCTCGACGGGCACCGTACCCCAGAGACGTTTGAGGGCGAATTGGCCGTTGAAGCTGATGGCTGGATTCTGCAGGCCGTGGCCGCGCGTTCGGGACGATACGGGCTTTGCCAGTTCCTCGATGACGCGCAGGTATTTCACCTCGCCGCGTTCGATACCCGTCAGGCCGTTGTAGACGTCCAGCAAGTAGAAGGTGCCCCACTGCGACTGTTCCGGATCGGCGTGGTTGGGTGCCGCGGCGACCCCTTCGCCGCGTGGTGCAACAACCGTTGGCCGGCTTCGCCGTTTGACGGGGAATGCCTCGAAGGCCGAGAGTTCCGGGTCGCGGTAAATCAGGTCGCGGTTGTTCCAGCGGTCCAGCAAGTAAAGGCCATAACCGGTGGCATCACGTTCACCGGGGCCGTAGCAGTAGGATACGAGGAAGTAGTCCTCGGACAGCGGGAAGACGTCGGCGTAGTAGCCCGATTCACGTCGCTGCCACGATGCGTGGCTGGGCGGCGGAATCTCGGGCGTGAGGTTCGTGTAGATGGCCGGGCTGGAGTGGGTGAACACCGGGTCGACCAAACCCACGGGCCCGACCGCATAGGGCATGTGAGGGCCGAAGATGCAGGCGATCTGCCGGCTGTTGGGCACTTGGCGCGCGCCCCAAAGAGCCACCGGTCCAAAGTGGGCGCCCGAAACGTGGACCATGCGCGTGCCGTCGGGGTTGCAGCGCCAAAGGCTCTGGTTGTTCCCGACGTGCTTGTCGATGTAGCGCCACTGGCTGACGGCCAATTGCCCGTCGGCCAGCACGCTGGGCGTGAAGTCGTTGATCGTGTTGGTCGAGATACAGCGGACGTTCCCGCCATCTGCGTCCATCGTATAGAGGACCGATACGGTGAATGCATTGTGGCACAAGACGACGCGTTCGCAGCGGGTCGAGATAAAGGCGATGCGGCCGTCGGGCATATAGCACGGGTCAACGTCGTCGTACATCGAGTCGGAGAGTTGGCGGAGGTTCTTGCCGTCAATGTCGCACTCGTAGATCAGGAAAGGATCGGGCGCGGCCGGTTTATACGAGAAGAGCACACGATCGGCATCCCACGACAGATCGGGGTCGCGATAGATGCCGTCCGTCTTGAGTTCCGGGGTCAGGCTCGTGAGCTGTCCGTCGGGCCGGATGGGCGAGAGTGTGAAGACGCCGCTGCCCTCCTTGTAGCGGCCACTGCCGTCGTAATAGATCGTGTAGATGTGGGATGTGTTGTAGGTCAGCCGCTTGGCAAGGACCAGTTTGTCGAAGCCCAGTTGTGAATCTGCCGAACGTGTGATCAGCGGATTGCTCAGCGCCACGCGGTTCTTCAGCCGGTAGGCGTTCACGTAGAGCTGGTAAAAGCGTTCCCATTTGGCCTTGGTGTCGGCCTCGGCGAGCAGCGTTTCAACGGCGGAGGCTGTTCGTGCCGCCTCGTCCTGCTCTTTCGCCAAATAGTCGGGGGCGACGCCGGTCGTTGTTTGGAAGTCGACGATCAGCTCGGCAACGTGAGTGAGCATCTTGTTCAGGCGGGCCGGCGACAGTGCCAGCGTCTCGCGCTCCGTCCGCTCGTCGTTGATCTTCACGGACAGGTTGGCCATCCAGTCGGTGGTTCCGTCAAGCTCGATCTTGTCGACTTGCAGGAGTTCGTTGCGTGCGGGATCGCCTGCATCCGTTTCGCCTGATTCGGCCCCGACGCGCACGACTTCCGCGTCGACCTTGTACTTTGCGCCGATCAGCGTGTACTCGAGGATCCGGTGGGCGCGGGGTGTGGGCAGGGGGATGTGATCGTAGGGTTGCGCGTAATCGTACGAGTCGGGCGGTTCGAGAGGGTAGAAGCCCACGAAACCCTCGCGATCGGGCCTGATCGCATCCGTCTTCGTCTTTTTCGCGATTGTGCGGTTTAGCCGCCAGTCCTTGGGGAAGGCGACGGGCGATTCGAATCGTAGAGCACATATGTGAGGGATGCACGATTCGCAGTTCAGCTTCAGCGTGTGTTTGCCCGCGGTGATGTTCGCGGTGCATTGCTTGAACCACTTGGCGTGGTCGGTGTTCCAGTTACCCGTTACGTCCGTGAAGCCGCGCACGAGTTGCTTTCCGTCGAGCAAGATGTCGACGGGGCGCGACCCATCAGCGGTGTAGAGCGCGTAGACGGTGTAGTCGGCCGTGACAGGAAAGTCCAAGTCGTATTCGGCCTGGTTGGGCATCACCCCGCCATTGACGATGCAGGGGTACTTGCCCGAATAGCCCCGCGCCACGCTGCCGGCATCCACGTTGCCGCGGTCGAGCCAGTCGCACCGGATAGTGAAACTGTCGGCGAGCGTTTCGTCGGCAAGTAGCACACCCAGGCTGAGGATGAAGACGCCAGAAAACGAAACGAGTTGGGCGACTCGGAGTGAAGTAGTCATGCCGTCGTTCTCCTAACGTGGCTTGGGGCCGTGGCGAGGTAGGGTGGGCCAAGTCTTCGCGGGCCCACCGCTCAGTACAGGGTACTCATTGTACGTAGTACTCAGGTCCCGGTGGGCCCGCGAAGACTTGGCCCACCCTACACCCATGCGGCCGGCACACGGGTGCCGTCGAGCAAGATCCCAAGTGGCGGAAGACGGAATGCGGGGTCGTGCGAGACCGGGATTCCGCTTCGTTCATGGGTTCATTCTGGTCGGGCGAGGGCCACGTGTCAATGAACGTGAGCAGTTGCGAATCGACGGCGAGCGGAGTCGATCGGGATACAGGAACATAGCCCGCTCATGCGGACGCCAGTTCCTTCACCGCTGCCGCGATCTCTCCCAGCGCGAAAGGCTTTGCAAAGACGCGCGAGGCTCCCAGGCCGCGAGCGTTGTCCAGGTACAGGTCGTCCCCTGCTCCGCTGATGACAACGTCAAAGGCCCCTTCATCCAGACGCCGAATGGCCTTTTGGCCATCGCTCGCTTCGACCACTTCGTAACCGCAGCTTTCCAGCTTACCGCGGAGGATATTGCGTACGATTTCTACATCGTCAACAACAAGGATTCTGATACTCATGGTGCAGGGGCTCACGTTCCCGTTCTGCTTTGTCTCATCCATTCAGTGCATTGCTGTCCTGCAGGGCAATCGCGGCCAGCAGCCGTGGAACACACCCACCTCGATAGTGGCGCTGTCCGAGTAGTTTTTCGCTGGACAGCATCTCTCTTGGCCCAGGACCCTACGAAGAAGTTATTGCAGCGCAGCGAATCTATACTACGAACCCTTTCCTGCGTCATCCAACACCTCGCGGATGCGCCGAAACAACGTGTCGCTTGCCGGTGGCTTCTGGAGGAACTCGATGTGCTCGCCCCCGGCTGCACCCGCTCGGAGAACATCCTCGGCGTAGCCGGACATGAAAATGACCTTCATGTCCGGTCGCTGCGCGGTGAGCTTCTGCGCCAGTTCCCAGCCGTTCATGTCGGGCATGGTAACGTCGGTCAATAACAGCTCGATCGTCCCGTCGTGGGATGCGACCGCCTGTAGCGCTTCGTTGGCACCCAGTGCGCGCACGACGGAGTATCCTCGGGCCTTAAGTAGAAAGGCCGCGGAATCGAGTACGACTTCGTCGTCGTCGCATACCAGGATCGTTTCAGTGCCGCCCGGGGGCCGATCCGGCAAGCGCTCCGCGTCATCGCTCGCTGCGTCGACCGCTTCTTCGGCGTTTGGCAGGTAGATGTGAAACTCCGTTCCCTCGCCCTGACGGCTTTCGACTTCGATGATCCCGCCGTTCTGTGTCACATCAGCAAACACGGTCGAAAGGCCCAAACCGGTGCCTTTACCCGCGGGCTTGGTGGTGAAGAATGGCTCGAATACCCGTTGCATCGTCTCCGGCGACATCCCGCAGCCGGTATCCGCAACAGACAACTGTGCGTAGGCCCCAGGACGGGCGTGCGGATGTGCGGATACCCGAGCCTCGTCAAGCTGTTCTGGGGCCGTCCGAATCGTCAGCGTGCCACCGTCCGGCATCGCGTCGCGAGCGTTTCTGGCCAGATTCAGGAGGGCTTGCTCGATCTCCCCTCGGTCCGCTTCGACAGGCGGCAAATCCGAGGCAAGATCTATTTCCAGTTTGATCCGCTCGCCGCTCACCTGCTGGACCACACTATCGAGGTCGCTGACCACCTGGCTGATATCGAACCGCGATACCTCCGGTGCCTTCTTCCTGGCGAAGCTGAGCAACTGTTTTGTCAGCGCAGCACCACGCCGTCCGCATTTCTTGATGTCTCGCAAGGGACGGTCCAAGTGTTTCGGAAGCTCGCCTTCCTGCGTGGCAAGTATCAGCTCGGCACTGCCGAGGATCCCGAACAGCAAATTGTTGAACTCGTGGGCCACACCGGCAGCCAGTTGCCCGACCGCTTCCATCTTCTGAATGTGCCGAAGCTGCTCCTCCAGAAGCTTCCGCCCGGTGATGTCGCGGAAGAAAGCGACCATTTGCCCGCCACTGTCGGCCTTGTATTGGACGCCGACTTCGACGTCAAAAGTGTTTCCATCTTTGCGGCGATGCTTGCTCTCAAAGCGAGCCTCGCCCTCCGCAACGATCTGTCGCAAACGGGCCTCTGTGTCGGCAGGCGTCTCCTGGGCCTCCAGGTCTGGAATGCTCATGCCCAGCAGTTCCTCCCGGTTGTAGCCGCTCATCCGACAATATGCGTCATTGACATCGAGCAGCCGGCCCTGCGTATCTACTCTCCAGAAACCATCCATGGCAGTCATGAGAATCATCTTGTGCAGCGATTCGGTCTTGCGCCGCGCCTCCTCCGCCCGCATGCGCTCGGTGATATCCAAAGCAAGGCACACGACTCCACGAATCTTGCCCTGGTGGTCTCGCATAACAGACCCTGAGACCAGCACAGGGGTCTTTTCGCCGGCCTTGGTCAGCAGTGATTTCTCAATGTTGTTCACCGAACCCTCTCTGACCAGGCGGTCCAGGATAGTCCGCTTGAAGGGCAGGGCGTCTTCGGACAGAATAAGCTCGGCGCTGTCTTCTTCTTCTTCGAAGAGGAGCAGCGCAGGTTGGCCGATCAGCTCATCTTCCGCGTACCCCAATGCGGTACAGGCTGCCTCATTGACCGTCACGATTTCGCCGTCCGGCGAGGCGACCACCAGCATGCTGGCCATCGACTGGATCATGCTGTCGATGTAATCTCTCGCAGCTCGCAGCTCCTGAGTGCGCTCGGCCACTGCCTCTTCAAGCTGCTCGGCACGGCGTATCTGTTCGGTCAAATCCGCAAAGACCACGCAGAAAAGGACGACCTCTTCAACGTGCACGCGCACAAGGCTCATCTGCACTGGAACATTGGCCGCATCAGCCACGGCTAAAACTGATTCGACGGTGGGGGCATCCCCAAGGTTGGTCTGAAACGCTGCGTGCAACGCGGGACGATGCTTTTCTTCGACATAATCGTAGATGGACGATCCCAGCAAGACAGATACGTTGGTGTTTAGCAGCCGGCACAAGGCCTGATTGGCGTACAGGATGTGTCCGTCCCGGTCGATCGTTGCCGCGCCCTGGCCCATCTGTTCGATCAGGGTCCTGTAGGTGTGGTCCGCACCTTGCAGTGTATAGACTTGTTCGCCCTGCGATCCGGACACAACGATCGCGTCCACTGCCCCGGAACGAATCGCTTCGATGACTTGTTCACTCTCGGCCAGTCGCGCGCGAAGATCTTTGTTTTCCGCGAGAAGCTTCTCGGTCGATGTGACAGGTTCGCTCATGATCGACTCAGCGCTCGATCAGATCCAGTCCGGCCAAGACGTTCTCCTTGTCGGACAAGTCTCCCACCAGCTTGCGCAACGGCAACGGCAGCTTCTTGATCAGCGTGGGGATGGCGACGACTTGTTCGTCCCGCGCGGCTGAGGGTCGCTCGTAAAGGTCGATCACCTGCAGGTCATAAAGTCCCTGTAAGTGCTCTTCGCACAGTCGCTTGATGTTCTCGATCGCGCGAAGCGATCTTGGCGTGGCACCCGTGACATACAGACGCAGCACATAGCGGTCCCGTTCGGCCGCGTCAATCGCCTGATCGAGTTTCTCGGCAGCGTCGGCCGGGACGTTTGGCTTTTGGGTGGACATGTATCAGTTCCCTTCGGTTGAAGAACATACGTCGAGTCCTACCAAGACGCGTTCGGTGTCGGACAGGTCCCCGACGATCTTCTTGATGGGCGGCGGCAGTCGGCGGACCAGCGTAGGCAAAGCGACGATTTGATGCCCCTTGGCCAACTGCGGGTTCTCCAGCAAATCGATGACCTCCAGCCGGTACTGGCCTTTCAAATGGGTCTCGCAGATTTCCTTCAAATTGGCAAACGCCCTGATTGAATTCGGCGTTTGCCCGGCCACGTACAGCCGCAGGATCCACGGAACCGATGTTTCTTCCGGGACGGTTGACGGGTCCGCTGCGTCGTTGGTTGATGACATGAAAGGTATTCTTCGATACCGTGGCGTGTCAAACCGCGATCACCTCGTTCGGCCGTAATGATCGCGGTGACACCCTTCTGTTTCAGCCAGCGGAACAAACGTCGCAGTTCCGCCCGAAGAATTGCCCGGTTACTAAAGCCGCTGAAGATCGCCTCCAGTGTATCCAAGGCCACGCGCTTGGCCCCAATCGAGTCGATCGCAGCGCCCAGACGTATGAACAAACCCTCCAGGTCGAATTCCCCAGTTTCCTGGATCTCCGACCGTTCGAGGTAGATTTGATCAAGTGCGAGCTTCTGCGTTTCCACGAGTTCCTGAAGGTCCCAGCCAAGCGACGCCACATTGGCCGCCAACTCCGCCTCGGTCTCCTCGAACGACAGGAACACGCCTGGTTCGTCGTGTTCCAGCGCACCCCGAACCAGAAACTCCATGGCCAGCAGCGTCTTGCCGCATCCCGCCATGCCACAGACCAACGTGGGCCGTCCACGCGGTAAGCCACCTTCAGTGATTTCATCAAGCCCACGGATGCCGGTTGGGCACTTGGGAAGAGACTTGTTTGACGTCATCGACAAGACTCCAGCCAGAACGGAGTTGGGAATAGTCTACAATACCGGTGAGGAGATAGAAGGAAATGGTAACAGGCATTTTGATCAAATCAACCGCGGGGCAATGATCAGATGCCCAATCCAAGGACTCCACCGCACGCTCGAGCATCTTTGCTTGCGGTATGGGTCTTCAATTCCATGGCAATGGTGAAATTCGGGGTGAACGCTGCCAGTCCTTTGGCGAGGGCTAGCTTCAACAACTTCCGCCGCGAAAACGGTCAACCGACCAGGTTGATACATCCGGCCCGCTCAGCGCCGTTGGCTCTCAGCCTGCAATAGTAGGTGCCCGAGGCTGCCTGCCCCGTGTTCCAAGTGGCCATGTGTATGCCTCTGGTCATCCAGCCTTGATCGAGTATTCCCACGCACTCGCCCGCTGCGTTGTGCAGGTCGACGCAGGCATACCCGTCTGCGGGAAGGCTGTATTCGATCACCAGCGACGAAGAAGTACGCCCCGGCCGCCACGGGCCGAGTACCTGAATCCGCGGCTCGTCACCACCAGACAAGGACGCCGGAACGGGCTCGGGCGCATACTCGAACGGCTCGTTGCAGAGATGGTATTCCGCCTCGCCCGGTTTGGCCAAGTACGGCGCCGACAGCGGCGTTCGCGTGAAACTGTCGAGTGGAGTGAGCTTGGGTCCGCTGTCGTCCCACAGATAGATCGGGATGTTCTTAGGGTCAAGTGCGGTTGAAACGCCACGCTCCTTACCGATGTGGAAGAGCCCGAAGTTGCCCGGCTCGTGGCCGGCCAGGTAATGACCGATGATGTCGACGCTGAATGCGTCCTTGCCGAAAATAAACATGTTGGTCAAGAAAATCTCCGGCTTGCCCCCAGGGCCCGGTCCGCGGGTAAACGCGTTGCCGTTCTGGGCGTATACGCCCTCGATGATGTTCAGCCCGACGGTGGGCTTCAGGAGCATATAGGAATCAATCGTGCGGTGGGCCCATTGTTCCATCCGGCTGGCGCCCTCCACATCCCATCGCGGAATGCCGGCTCGCCTGTGTTTGGCGTAGAGATCATGGACGAGGCTCCGGGCGTCGGCCTGGATATCCTCGCGGATTTCGTCTTGAATTCCCGCGCAGAACTGAATGTACGGCTTGACGGTTGTTCCTTGCAGGTTCTTCACGCACAGTGTCAGCCCCATGGAGTGGCTCTTGAATTTGGAAATGTTGATCAGGTAGCTGTCCGGATAGAGGAACGGACCGAGGTATTTGGCTCGCTTGAACACGAGGCCATCTGAACAGTCCTTCGTTGTTGGGTCCCTCGAATCGTCGTCTGCGTAGTGTACGCCGGTGCGCCGAGCCATCTGGTTGTATCCGATGCTGGGCTGGTCCAAATCGAGCCCTTCGCGCACGTAGATACTCTCGGCTGCCATCCCCATCTGTGTCATGAAATCGATGAGACCTTCCACCACAAATGGATCCGTGACGATGGCGTGTCTGAGACCGGTGCCGCCGGTAGCGGTCAAGTTCGGCTTGATCGCGAACTTGTATGTCAGCGGGATTCCAGGTGTGTCTCGAAGAATGAAGATCTGTTTTGCGAGTGCAGCTCCCTCTGCCTTCTTTGCATCCGCATCGGTCTTGGACGTGACGCCGGTCTTGCGTATGAACACGGCCTCCGGATGCGCCTCGATGAAAGGATGCAGACCAAAATAGGCCCACGCTGCGAGGTCTCGAGTGACCGACGACGGACCGCAGCCGACCACCGATGCGGCACCACATCCTGCCACCGTCGTTAGGAACGTTCTTCTATCCATACCCCCCCCCCGATGCAATCACGACAATAAGTCTATAATACGCTTTCCCGAAACACGAGAGCAATGGCGAACAGATCCCTTTGCCAGAGACGAACGGACAAGACAGACCGGAGGTCTAATCGTAATCTGCACATTTTCGCCCCGACAGGGGCAGCCATATATCAGCCCAGGGCAGAGCGGAGCGGCGATAGCCGCGTAGCGCCGCCCTGGGGTACGAGGGCACCATGAACACAAGCCCTGAAAGGGCGAAACAAACTGGAGCCGCGCGACAATGGCACAATCCCTGGTCAAGAACCTCATCCATCTTGTCTACAGTACGAAATACCGCAAGCCGTGGATTCCCGAAGATGTCCAGGAAGGTCTCTTCGCATACCAGGCTGGTATATTCAGGCAATGGGAAAGCCCCGCACTCGTAATCGGCGGTGTCGAAGATCACGTCCACGCACTGTTTTCGCTCTCGAAGAATCATGCCCTCAAGAAAATCGTTGAAGAGGTCAAGAAGGGTAGCTCGAAGTGGATGAAGACGAGCGATGGTTCGGGCAACAAAGACTTTCAATGGCAAGCCGGATACGCCGGTTTTTCGGTCAGTCAATCTAATGTGAAGGAAGTCAGGAAGTACATTGAGAACCAGGCAGAGCACCATCGTAGAATGACGTTTCAGGATGAATTGCGGGCGTTGTTCAGACGCCATGGGATCGAATTCGACGAACGATACGTGTGGGATTAACCGGTTTGTTTCGCCCTTTCAGGGCTATCATGCTTGATCGAATTCCTACCCAGGGCGTCGCTCCCCCGCCGCGGCGGGCTCGCTCTGCCCTGGGCTGATATGTTAAAGCCCCTTCGGGCTGGAAGAATTGGAGCCAACCACAAGGACACAAGATGGAAACCCTCTCCGCCGAAAGACTCCAGAGTTACCAGGTACCGGAAGACTCCTTAACGCTATGGTGGTTGGGCCAAGGAGGCTTTGTGATCAAGAGCCCGGCCGGCAAGATTGTCGTGATCGACCCATATCTTTCCAACTCCGGCAAAGCAATCGGGGAACAAAACGGGCTTAACTTGGATCGGCTTGTCCCGCCGCCGCTATCGCCCGAAGAGATGGTGGCGGTGGATATCTATGCAATGACACACAGTCACGGAGATCACTTGGATCCGGAAACCCTGGCCGGATACCGCGCCGCCGGAGGAAACGGCCCCTACCTGGCACCGGCAGAAACGGTCGAGAAACTGGAAGCCTTGGGCGTGCCAACGGACCAGATCATTTTGACCTGGCCCAACAAGACGCACGATGTCGGCGATCTGCAGATCCGATCCACGTTTGCCATCCCATACAGCGGCGACGACCTGACACACGTCGGTTACCTTGTCAGTGTCGACGGCGGGCCATCGGCGTATATCACGGGCGATACCGCGTATCACGAGTTGCTGGCCATTGCCGTTGGCCCGCACAAACCCAATCTTCTGGTCTCCGTGATCAATCCAGGTTTCCGGAACATGGGACCGGTCGAAGCGGCGCGGTTGGCTCGGGAACTGGACGTCGAGGTGGCCATCCCGTGCCATTACGACATGTTTCCAGACAACAGCCTGCCACCACGGTTACTGCGCACCAATCTGATCGTGGAAGGTATCGGCGAAAGATACCGCGAACTCGAACACGGCAAGCCGTTCACGTATACCGCACCCATGCGAGATTGATTCGTTTAACCCGAAGCCGGAGGCGATGGCGGGAAGTAGAATGGACCGTCCACACGCATCGCCCGCCATCGCCTCCGGCTTCGGGTTAAACGAGGCAGTGGCATATCTCGATCTCCTATCGACTCGATCCAACCGGCATGAAGCCGACGGATGCCTCCAACCACGTACCGCAACTGCAGCCGCCTCCACCTTCGGGCGACAGTAACATGCCTGCGGCCGGGATGGTGCTGAGCCAGCAGTCGGGGCGGAGCCGCTTCCAGGTACTCGATCCGCCCGCCTCTGGACTCCACATGGTGACGGTCCCGGAACGGAAGAAAACCGCGTCGGTCGAACAACCGTATGTGCCGCAACCACCGCCCGGCATGCGCTGCGATTGGGGCTTGCCGTCTGCCAGCGAGTACACCATGGGCCGCACGAGGACTTGATCGCCGACGAGCGCCGGGCGCGACATGGCCTTGCCGTGATCCCCTTTGCCTTCGGGCCAACCAAAACTCTGGTTCCAGATGGGCTGACCGTCCTTGTCTGAAAACCCATAGACGTGATATTGGCCGCCGGTGGACGAGACGATGACCAGTCGGTTCTTGCTGTGCGCCATGTAGAAGACGACCGTCCCGTCCTCGGTGTCGATCGGGCGTTCCCACAGCAGCATACCCGTCTTGGCGTCCAGAGCTACCAGGTACTGTTTCTCCCACAACTCTTCCCCGCCCACTCGGCGTTCCTCTCCTTTCATGATCTCTGGATGGCGACACTCCACCAGGAACACGCGGTCCTTGGCCACGGTAATCGTCGAATTCAAGACAGCGCCACCCGCGCGGGTCCAGGCCGTTGCCCCAGTCTTCTTTTCGACAGCGAACAGATGGTCGCTGCAAATCTTGTCCGTCACGGCGCCGGCTCGCGCATCGTACCAACCCGCGTCGGCCCCGCCCCAGAAGTTCGTCCACGACGTGCCTTGCTTGACCGCGCTGCCGATGATCTTGTCTCCAACGCTTGCCAGGTATCCCCAGTCATTCTGCCAGTCTTTGGCGGCCGTCGGGTCGACGTCATGAAGCTGGACGACATGGCCGGTGCTCGCGTCGATCTGCCAGCATTTGTCGCGAACGGCGGCATAGACGAATCGGCGATCAGCGCACCAATTGCTGCAGTCGCGCGGCATGTTGAATCGCTCCAAATCCGGGATCTCCAATGACCAGAGCACGGTTCCGTTGAATGCATCCAACGCAGCGATACGGTGCAGACCTTGCACGAACAAACGTCCGCCCGTGGACAACGGCGACGGTTTTCGCCCGTTGCGATCGGGCTGAAAACGAGGACCGGGGCGGCCAATCCATTGAATCTGGAGGTCCTTTGCCGATTTCGCGCCGCCCAGGTGCTCCCCCGCGAATGCCGAGTTGTCCGGACGACCGTACAAATGAGACCATTCGGCGGCGCCCGGCAACGGTTCTCGCACGACTCGCGCCCAGACTCCCTGCCGGTCGTCGGTCACGTCCGCCTTGACCGACGCGGCGTCCAACCATTCACGCAGGCGATCCGCCGTTAGAGGCTGTTCGGCGTCGCGCGGCTGTCCCACGTACGCGATACCCCCGTCCGGTCTCAGCAGACGCAACACGTCAGAGGCGCTGCAGGGAAATTCTCCTTCGCTGAGCAGCTTTTCGGAAACCACGAGGTTCGCAAAGCTGTGGATAAACGGGAGGGCGTCGAGCCGGTCGATATGATGAACGGTGACTCGAGCGCCGTACAGTTTTGCCTTCTTCAACGCCCCCCTCGATACTTCGACTTTCTCCGGGTCACTTTCCACACCGATGATTCGCAATTGGCTGCGTCGGGCCAGCTCTCGGGCCAGTCGTCCTTCGCCCGAGCCGATCACCAGACAGATTCCTTGCTGGATGCCGGTACGCGAGAGTATCTGTTCGGCGGTTCGACCGGCCGGGCCGGGCTCTTCCGTCGTAACCACCGACGGGGCGCGCGGCAACGTGTAGTTGTAGAACGTATCGCACTCGTATTCGCGGGTCGCCTGCATGCCGTCGTCCGTCTTGCGATAGATGACGTACCGGTACACGCGGTTGTGCCCCAGATCGGACAGTCGTACCTCGTGTTCGGTCTTGGGCGCGGCGTCTTCGACCTTTGCCGGCGATTGGTCCAGCCAGTAATCGAGCCGCGTCGGCGAAGGATCCGCGGTACGCCAGCGGACCGTGGCCACACCGGGCTCGACAAACTGCAGCCAAGGGCCAGCCGCCAACCGGATGGTCTTCGGCGGCGCCGCGGGAGTAGGGAAACGAGATGCCTTTGACGTGAATCGTCGAGCCACCTCACGGGCATCGAGCGCATCGGCGTAGACGCATACCTCGTGGATCATCCCCGACAGACGAAAGTTCTCGTCGTCGTCGTGATAGGCACCGATTTCGTAAAGCGCTTTCGGGGGATAGTTGATCGAGCCTTGTTGGATTGTAGAGGTGTTTTCCAAACGCCCGTCGATGAACAACCGCATCGTCGTCCCATCGTAGGTTCCGACAACGTGATACCAGCGTTGCGGCTGGAAGTCGGTCTTTGCCGTCAGGTACGCAAGGCGCTCGTTGCCCTCTTTGCCTGCGAGGGCAAAGCTGAACTTCGATTCACGGTACCCCAGAAGCCAGCCGCGTTCGTAAGAGCCGTTGTCCTGCACGATACCGACAATCCCGCCCCAAGTCAGCGGCCTATCGACGCGCACCCATGCTTCGGCCGTAATGCCCTTCTCCGGCACCTGCACTTGCGTGTAATCGCTCGCGATCAGAACGCTCTGTTCGCGCCCGTCGAATTCCAGGGCCTGGTGCTTTCCAGCCCGCGCCAGACGGGCATTGCCGAGAACGGTCGCCGGCGTGTTGCCGGCTAGGTCTCGAACCGTCTTGCCGACCGTGTGAGGTTCCTGAAAGACCCACCGGCCTAGAAGCCCTTCGTGTTCGATCGGGGCGATCGCCGTCGGCTCGACCTTGTGTTCGGGGCCCGCCGTGTCGCCGGAACCCTCAGATGGAGATGAACCGGGTGGCGGAACTGCGACCGTTCCCGCGCCAAGCGCGTGCAGCACGCCGTCGTCAGTGCTCACAAGCAAACGACCGTTAGCAGCCGCCAAAGCGTAAGCTCGGCCTTCGACGGGATATTGCCCCAGTAGCTTTCCGTCATTGGCGGCGAAAGCCGCTACTTGGTCGTCGCCACCGGCAAACAGAACGTCACCGGTCGCAATCAGCGAGTAAGGACAATGGCACGGAACGTTCCACAGGACCTTGCGGCTGGCGAGATCCGAGGCGATCAGAGCATTGTCCGTCAGCATGTATGTCACATTTCCCGCAACGACCATCGCGCGGGCGCGACCGTGGCTGGCGATCATCTCCAGCGTTGTCGAGCTACTGCTATGAATCGCTCCTTTCCGCGAGTCGGCGCCCGGGCCGTGGAAAATCGTCGAATCGAGTGCGGCAACGACGATAGATCCCCCGCTGCTCTTCTTGAGTTGCCCTTGGTTGTTGCCGTCGGTGCGACGGAAGAGCTGCGGAGCGACTCGACCTTGCGGGAAAACCAACAACTGCGAAGTCGCGGCCGGTGCGCCCTCCAGAGTCAGACCACTGAATTTGCGTATGTAGCACCTCGATCCTTCTATCTGGCCTGTCTCCGCGTCCACCGCACACAGATAAGCGTCCTTCCAGGGCAACAACGCGTGGGCGAAATACGCAATTCCATCGTCGATCAGTACGCCCGTGCGGCAGGGATGCGGCGAAATCAGGCGTCCATCCTTCAGTATGTGTCTGGGAGATTCTTCCGGCCGGAATCGCCATACAAGCGATCCGTCGTCGGACCGCAAACAGTACGCGTAGCCGTCGTCCGATCCGAAATAGAGTTTGCCGTTCGCAGCGATTGGGGCTACTCGAATCGGCCCGTCCGTGGTGTAGGACCATCGCTCCTGGCCGCTGGCCGCATCGACACAGTAGACCGTATCGTCCGTAGACGATCCAAAGAAGACGGAATCGCCAACCGCGATTGGGCAGAACGCCAAATCATAACTTCGCATGGGAGGTAAATCCCTGCGTTTCGCGTACGCATCCCACTTGGCGGGCCCCGCCCAGGCCGGCTGCGGAGGATGCGGCGATCGCCACGTCCACAGCAACGCGAGTTCGTTCGGCTCGATCCGTTCCTCCGTGGAACCAGCGCGTCGGATGTTGTGCTGATAGGTCGGCCAGTCGGAAGCCGAAACCGCGTTGACGGCCACCGTCGCCCAGGCGAGTAAGCTCAACAAGGCCGTACTACGAACCGGTGACTGCACTGATACGTCGCGGTTGGTTTGATTCATCTCTTTCGGCATCCTCTCCCGGTACGCGATCATGTCACGCGCTCGGCGTCTTTCAGAAGTTCCGGAATATTGGCAATGCCCACACCGGGGCCCGTCGGAACGCTCAGCATCCCGTCCTTACTCTCTAACGGCGGGTCGAACCATTGGCTGTACCTTTCGACGCCTCGCTTGTACTCCTGGTATGCCCCAATGTCCGGCGTACGCGACGCGAAGTGTAGCATGTAGACGAAGCCGAGTCCGCCGGAGATGTGCACCGTGGTAGGCATGCCGGCGACTTGCGCCATGTTGGCCACGCGGGCCGAGCGAATCAACCCACCGTAATACTGCAAGTCGGGCTGAACAATGTCGACACCGCGGTTGTGTATCATCCAACGGAAACGACGTTGGCTGAACTCTTGTTCTCCGCCGGCAACCGGTATTGTCAACGCATCGGTTACTCGTTTCGTGTCTTCCAAATGATCGAACGGGCAAGGCTCCTCGAAATAGACCGCGCCGATGTCCTCCAGCATCTTGCCGACCTCGATGGCCTTGGGCGGGTCGTACGAGCTGTTGGAATCTGCGTGAATAGCGATTGTGTCGCCAAGCCGCTTTCGGGACAGCGGGATCAGATTCTCCGTTCGTCCCGGCATGGCATCGGCGTTTCGGCTCATGCGACCGCCGACCCGGAACTTGACCGCTTTCGCACCGGTTTCCTCGACCAGACGCGACAGGTAATCCACTTCCTCCTCGGGCGTCGAGTCGCGCCGACCGCTCGCGATGTAGTAGGCCACTTTGCGGCGGATCACGCCTCCCAATAGGTCACCCAACGATTTGCCCGCGATCCGCCCAAGCATATCCAGCAGGGCAAACTCCACCCAGGACAGCGGACACCACAACGCCAGGCCCTGAAGCTTGTAGTTGCTGCGGTAGCGGTACACTTCGAACAGGTGCGATTCGAGATCGCGGGCGTCCTTTCCGATGAAGTAGGGGATGACCAATCGATTGAGGATCGGATACAGGTACGCCGCACGGCTATTTGTCACCGAGATACCCTCGGCACCATCTTTCGAACGCACGTGAACAACATAGTCTCGACCAGATTGCAGCAGTTCGATCGACTCGATGATCACCGGCGTTTTGATCGACTCGACGTTCAAAACGCGTTTCGCAGCGGCTTGCTCCAATTGCTCGGTGGTGAAGCGAGATTCTCTTGCGGAAGCTCGAAACTCGGGTAGCAGCGCCAACGTACCCGCGCCGGCCGCCGACCCCAGAAAACTGCGCCGATTCAATGACATGGCAAAATCCTCGATGTAGGGCTTTCGATCGAAAATAGTTCGTTTAACCCGAAGCCGAAGGCGATGGCGGGCGTTACCCATGCACGATCCATCCCGCCTGCCGCCATCGCCTTCGGCTTCGGGTTAAACGAGGAAATGTGCCACTCCTCACTGATGGCGGTGCAGTCCAGTCGAAACCATGATCGACGGACCTATTGCTCGCCGGCCAGACACATAACCTTGCCATCGACGGTCGAGAGGTACAGACATGCGTTGGCCGCGGCCATGCCGTCCCAAGTGGGCGGGAACTTGAGCTTCTGCTGCGCGAGCGTTTGTCCATCAGTCGTCGATACGGCCAGCAATATGGCGCCCTTTTTGCCGGCAAGTGCGGCTTCCTGGGCGGCGAGTTTCTCCAGGAGTTCGGGGTTGACGAGGTCGGCCACGACTTCGTCTTCGTCCACGAGGTCGGGCGGCCCGGCCACGAACAGAGTCTTGTCCGCCAGCACCATGGCCCGTGCGACAACGGGCGGGTTCTCGACGGACCAGTGGTATTGGACGAAATGATTCTTTCCACCGGACGCCGATCGCCCCGTGAACTCGATGGCGGTTCCCAGCTTGCCTTCGACCGGCTTTACTCCGCCCAGTTTGCCGTGGTTGTTGTTGCCCGAAAGATCGCGAGCCTTGCCTTTCTCGAAGGTGAAGTCCAGCACGAGCTTCGCATCCGCAACCGTCGTGTCGTCGGGCGTTTGGGAATGCTTCTGGATTTCGTCGGCACTCACCGTGCCATAGTAGGCTCGCACCTGATCGATCAGGCCGGTGAACGGCAGCGTGCCGCGGTACTCGCCGACACCTTCGGTGCCAGAGTCCGCGCCCACCTCGATGGCCTGCGCCGGCTCCTCGACGATAAAGCCGCCGGCCTTGCCGGTCGCTGCCAGTTCGCCGTCGACATAGACTTCGAGCTTCTTGTCTGCGGTCAGGACGCCAGCCAGATGCACCCAGTCGCCAACCACCTTCTGCTTGGCGCTGACTACAAACAGGTCTCCCTTGACGCGAATCGCGAAGTGCGGCCGGCCTTGCTGGAGAAACAGAGCATAGCCGTGCGAGGGCCCGCCGTTAGCAACGATTGCGCCCGCAGGCTTGTCGGCCTTTACCCATGCCTCGACGGCCAGCGGCGTATTGGTGGGATTCAAGCTAGGGGATTTCTCGACGCTGATCCATGAACCGCTAGTGCCTTGACGCCAGCCGGCTATGTCCGGCAACTCGGGCGGATCGTTGCTCGTGGCGAACAAGTGATATTCCATCGGCGTCGTCCAACGCAGGTACTGCGGCTTGCGGCCGTAGCCGTAGACGTTCCGGTCGTCGGCCGTCAGGATGCGGCCAGCCGGAGCGAACTTGCCCGCCTGGTAGTAACCGCCGTGGCTGCCCGAGAAACTCCGGCCGTACACCCAGTAGGAACGGTGGAACCACGAACCGTCAAGGAAACCGTACGGAGCGAACAGGTGGGCCTCTTTGCCGCGCTGGACCGTGGCCTGAAGGACCAAGTCGCCGGAGTTTGGACCGAGCGCCTGACGATTGCCCTCCAGATCGAAGACCTGCGACCGCATGTACAGTCGCTCGCCGTCGCTCGATAGGATATCCGCCAACGCCACCGGCATCTGGAGCGTCTGATGGCGAACCTGAAGGTTCTCGCCCGTTTCGGGGTCCTTGTCGTCGAAGTGGCGGTGGGTGAGCACTCGGCCCGTCTTCGGATCCAGACGAAATAGATGCAGGCCTCCATCCAGGAACATCGAGCGACCGGCTACGAAGCAAACCGAGCCGTCTTGGACGAGAACGCTGCCGTGGACCGGCCAGACCGATTCGACCTGCTCGAACACCGTGTGCCGCTGGTCGATGGGCGCGGCTCGGAACCGCCAGGCGAGCGCACCGTCCGACGCTCGCAGGCAGTACACGTATCCGTCGGCGGAACCGAACAAGCAGCAACCCTGCCAGATCGTTGGCGGCGAATCAACGCGACCGCCCGTCGTGTAACTCCAGGCCGGATCGCCGGTCTTTGCATCCAGGGCGTGCATCGTATGCGTATCGACCGACGCGACGAACAGCTTTCCATCGGCCACCGTCACACTGCTGAGCTTACCGCCCAGCTTCGTCTCCCAAGCCGGTTTCAATTCAGCCGCCACGCGCATCGAAGTGTATCCGGTCCGAGCCCCATTCCCCCGATATGTCGGCCACTCGTTTTCACTGACCGCTGATTGCTGATCGCTGACCGCTCCAAACGCCGTTCCTCGTTCCAGCCGCTGGTCATCCGCCGCGGCTCGCATGGCGTTCAAGCTCTTCGAGTCGGGTGCCACAGCGGCGAAGCCGAGTACCTTCGCTTCGGGATAACAAGCGCAATCGTGCTGCGGCGCGTAGACCATACCGTTCGCGGGCGTGATACCGGTCAAGCAGGCGCCGCGGACCCAGTGGTGGAGTTCCCACGATTGCTTGTCGAGGTCGAGGAACTCGATGCCCGTTCGCGACATGAGCAAGTACTTCTCAGTGGCTTTGCCCCGATAACAGCGGTGGTGGAACCAGTAGGACTCGACATCGGGTGGAAACTGCTTCTTGACCTCGCCTGTGTGCGGGTCGTGACCGCTGAAGATGCCATCATAGCCGCCGCTGGTGGTTGCACCGGTCCAGACGAGGCCTCCGGCCACAAGCAAATCTTCGGCCGATTGATAGCCCGAAGCGGCGTGAGGCGCACTCCACAGCGTCTTGCCGGTCTCGGCCGAGAGCGCCGTCATCACGTCCTGACCGCCACGGTGCGGAATCATCTTCTCGCCGCCGGACCAAAGAACGACGTCCTTATAGATGACCAGCGCCGGGACGTACCACGACTGAATCTTCTGCCAAATTGGTAGCGGTCCGGAAGTCCACGCTTGCTCGCCACTCTGCCGAGTCAAAGACACCACCTTCTGGCCGTCGTGGAAGTAGACGCGCTGGTCGTCCGCCGCCAGCGTGGATGGAGCCACGAAGGACTTCTTCTGCCACAAGATATCACCGCTGTCCGCCGAGACGGCCATGACGATCTTCTCGTCGCCCGACCATTGGGCGCCTTGGACGCCCCGTTTGACGTCGGCGATGGCCGAGTAACTCTGCCAGGTTTTCTCCGGGGTCTTGTTCACGACCAGGAACAGCGTTCCCTCGGAAACAAGGACTTCGTCGGTACCCTCGGTGCCCTTGTACGTGCGGAGCGTCTTGCCCGTGGCGGCGTCCAGCGCGCAAAGCGGTGCGTCCAGTCCCATTGTGACGTAGACCTCGTCCCCGACAGCGACTAGCCGGCGCGTGAGTAAAGCCGGCCCACTCTTCAGCGGCCAAAGCTGCGTGTGCCAGCGTTCGATGGGTTGTTTCCACAGTATCGTACCGTTGAAGGCGTCGCGGGCGATCAGAAACCAGCGCGACGGCAGCACGATCGAGGCGGTCGAGCCTTCGTCAAATATGTAGAACAGCCGTCCATTTGCCGCCACCAGCGAACTGAGCGACGACATGTGGTCGTGGTGCCGCGACCAACGTGGACTACCGATCCATTGCATGCGGCGGAGCGGGGCGATCGTTTCGTCCTTCGACACGGCATTGTTCGTCGGGTCGTACAAATAGTGTGTCCATTCGTCGATTTCATCGGGGCGGGGCTTGCGGAAGAGGGTTTCAGGTTTCAGGTTTCGGGTTTCAGGATCGAGTTCTACGGCAACGCCGCCAGGACACAGCACCCGAAGAATCTCTTCTTTCTCGATTGACGACGGACCACTGACGACTAACAAATTTACCAGGTTGTCGACGTACGGCAGGCGGTTGTCCGGCAACCGGTCCACCGACACCTTGCCGTAGATACCGCGCGACTGCAGGTGGGCGCGAGCCTGTTCCACGTTGGCCGCGTCGGCATCCAGCCCGTGGACTAGGTAGCCGTCACGGGCACCCAACGCCGCGGTGAGTTGGCCGTCGCCGCATCCGACATGGACGACGAGTCCGCCCTGGACGCCCGTCGCCTCCAGAATCTGTTCCGCCGTAGGCGCGACGGCCCACGCCGCGGGCGCGGTAAACGCGCCGGACAACAACACAGACACCATCGCCGTTAGGACGATTCCCGTACTCAGCAAAGACGCCGGGCTCTTTCTTTCGTGCTTCCGCATCGTTTCACTCCCTCATTGGTATTTGCACAATTTTCGAAATCGTTTAACCCGAAGTCGGAGGCGATGGCGGGCAGTGGGAAGGACCGTCAACACGTAGCGACCGCCATCGCCTCCGGCTTCGGGTTAAACGGCCTGACGGAAAATGCCAAGCATCGCGCGAATCTAACCAGGACGTCACCCATTGTCTAGCCCCACACTAGGTTCTGCCGTGTCTTCCTCAGTCGCGATCTCGATACCGTACAAACCGCCGATCTGTTTGACAAACGGTCTATGCCTCGCCGGTACTGCGTTGTGCCATTTATCGAGATACTGCTGAAACGTATCGCCCTCGGCCGCGGGTACGCTGTTCAGCCAGCGTACGGCCTCCCAGCTTTCTGGCTTGTCATCGAACACTCGGAGCAAGACAATCGCCATGGCGCCGTTCAATTCGCGCTGGCTGGCGTCCTTCCGCAATTCCTCCTTGTGGTTCCGATAGAATCCCTTCAAGCCGTCCGTGTAGATCTCGTAGATCTTGTCCCGTTTGGCTATCAAGTCGTCGACGTACTTGCGGATCGAATGTCGATATTCTTTCCAGTGCGGATAAGGCGGATCGTCGTTCCAAGCTTCCGACATGGCTCGCATGGCGAACATCGTGGCCGTTTCGCACAGCGTCTCCTCGAACCATTTGTTTTCCTTACCGTCTTGATCAAAGCCACACAGAACGTGGCAGAACTCGTGCGCAAACTGATATGCATACTGGCACCAAAAGGTGCTGTGAGTGTCCAACTTGAAAACCAGTTCGCCTTTTGCGTTGCGCTCGAAAAGAACAATAGGGCCGGTGTGTCCGCGCACCACGACAAACGGTTCGATTTCGTAATCCGGGAAAAACCGCCACAGTTCTCGACCAGCCGAATCGCAGACCGCTTTGATGTCCGCCACACTGGCGTCAAACTCCGCATTGTCCACACGGTATTGGGGCATCGGTGGATCTGCATAACCCGATTCCGACTCGGCGGCTCCACACCAAGCGAACGCGACGAGAAGCTGAAGTACCTGAAAAAGAATCGCTGCGATCGTAGTTCTCATTACTACACCTGCACCTCTCGTCCTTCTAACGTTTGCCAACCGCACGCTGAAAAGCTCGTGTCTCGGCCAGCTTCCACGTCTTGCCTTGATCCTCGGACATCAATAGCGCACGACGGTTGCCCAAGTGGTCGTTGCGATAGAACCAAAACGTGGACCAATAGTCATACGACAGAAACAGACGTCCGGCCCGGTCGATCGTAAGCCGGTGATAGAAGATGCTGTATTCGGAGAATGGCGGGACGATCAATACGCGGGGATCCTCCCACGGCTCGCCCGGGCGTTTTCGCTGGTAGGCGAGCGTTGCATGGTGGCTGGCTGGGTGAGGTTCGGTTCCATACCACCATAAACGAAACGCCAGATGAAGTGTGTCGTCCGGACCGCAAACAAACCCAATGTACGTCTGCCGCAAGCCTTCGCCGACCGGCACCGCCTCGGTCCAGCCCGAGTGGGCGTCGTTCGGCTCTAGCGACCGAGCGTATTGGAACGGTTGGCCGTGCGTGCCAGCCAGCACGTGCAAGTAGCCCTGGCTGTCCATCGTGATACTGGGCGAGTTGTGAATGTCGTTCGGAGGCGCTCCGTATCCGACCAGCACAGGCTCGCCAAGTTCGCCGCTACTTCGATCGTAAGTGACCACGTAAGTGGGCACGCCTGGCACCTTTACCTCCGGCTCGGTGGCCTCTGCCCAGGCCACGTGGACTTTTGACCCGCGCGAAACGACGGTGGCCGGAATACCCGAGTGAGTAGACAGCCCGATGCAGCGTTTGGATATCAGGATGGGCCCCTCCACCGTTATGCCTTCGTCAGTCCGCTTCGGCAGCAGCAGTTCCAGGTCGTTCATCTTCCGCCATCGAAGACGCGGATCCTCGCCGGTACGAGTGTAACGCACGATCGGCGGCGGTCCGTCTGGAACGTTGTTCCCGGTAAACTGCTCGAAGTCGAACGAGCGAGGCCGATTCTCTTGTCCGGGAATCAAGTAGGCAGCAAACGTCTTTCCGCCATCGGACGAATGCAGTAGCGCCGCCTGGCGGCCTGCCGTGCCCAACAAGTAGACGCCACCCGTGCTATCGAACGCGACCTTGGTCGATACCGTTCCGAATGTCAGATTCTTCAAACCGGCACCTCGCGATACGACTGCACTCCGCAGGTCGCTCGTCGTCCACCGGCCGTCGCGACACGACGCGATTCTGCCCCCGACGTTCACAAACGGCCGATTCTCCAAGTCGAAATACGGCTGGTTTTCAACTGGATAGTCCGGCAGATACCCGAACTGCTCGTTCTCGTGCAGATATGGCTTGAGCACAATCGGGATGTCCAGCGGCTCCGTGGCCGGCGCTGCTCCCGGCTTGACGGTCAGCGTCGAGTAGGTCGAGAAATCCGGGTGATCCGTTGGCGTCGCCCGCAAGTGACACACGCGCGTCTGATCCTCGCCTGTGATCCTGTAACGGACGACTACCTTGGCCGTTGCTTTCGGCTTCAAGACGACTTGATCCGCAGAAAGCTCGGCGGACCATTCACTGTCGGGAAACTCGATCTGCAGCCCGATCGCCTTCGTCTGGTCCGAGTTGTTGTGCACTTGAAAGACGACATCGCCTTTGTCGCCGGGTTGGCCGTATAGTGTGCGGCTGTACGGAGTGAGAATCCAGCGATACATCTGGAAGGGAAACCAAGCTCGCCGATTCGGCGTCCAACAAGAGATGTTGGGCGAGAGATCGTCGTTGTCCCAGCGTGTGACGCCGTCGATATCGAGTGTGGCCTGTTGCACGGGCAAGCTCAGCCGCCAGGGCGTAGCGCCGCGTTGCTTGTCAGCCGGAAACGTATGAGATGCAGTACGGTTTGCGTCCACCGGGAGCGCTTGAGCCAAATTGTCTTGTCCATCGTACACTGGCAATTCATCGACGCCTTTGGGCACGTTTGCGGCCTCGATAGAAAATGCACCTTTTCGCGGCGCAAAACAGACGTCGCCTGCTTTGTCCGGGTTCAACAAAACGATCGGCTCTTGATGTCGTTCGTCTTTGTGTCCGCGCGACGTTTCGATCAGGTAGCGCGGGCAGTTCGTCTTGAAGCCCCAAACGACCTCGTCGCCATACCGATCCTGCGACACGGTGACGTTCAGTCCGTAGACGCCCTTGCGATCCACCTGCGTCCGCAAACGCGCCTGCTGGACGGGTCCCAACCCGCTACCGCGCGATTGTCCATCGTCGGGAATGGTCACCTCCTGGATCACGCGCCGGTCGGGACCAACGAGAATCGCCCGCAATTCGGCGGGTCGCCCCCGCCGGTTTCGGTCGCGCTTCTGAAGATCCACAATCAACTCCCCCGGCTCGGCCAAGAAATACACTCCGCCAACGCCGCCAATGCCGAGTTCCATTACAGCTTCGTTTTCGGCAGCGGCTTTGTCGCTCTCCGCTGCCAGCGATTCTGCGTGGCCACTGAAGCAGTTTACGAACAAGAGGAGGAAGACGGGCAAGAAGAGCGATAGGCGGTTCATCACGGCAATCCTTGTGTACCTGGTGGCGGGTTACGTCCGAATGTTCCCCATAGACTACCAAATACGGACGGCCGATGCGCAGGATACAATGTTCCGTTCTCGAGATCGTTTAACCGCAGGGCCAGCGGCCCGCGCGGGAGTTGAGTCGGAATTGGCGACCCTCTCTACGCCGGGTAGAAACACCGGTAACGTCCTCGCCGACGCGCAGCCCGTTGGGCATTGCGGTTAAACGAGGAAGCTAACACCGTGCCTTGCCCAATTCCCAAACACATCACTATGGACTCGGGCCCGCGTCGGTCACCTGCAGGGCGGCTTTCTCTTGGTGATCCGCGCGGGCCTGCCGGACCCAGCAGCCGCGGCATTCGCAGGGGGTCCGGTTGCAGGTGCCGCAGATATCGCGGGATTCCAGGGTGCCGATTGATGCTTCGACCAAATCCAGCATTCTCTTATAGCCCGTGTCCTGCGTGCTGGCCCAGGCACTGTCGATCTGGCTCCAACCACTCGACTCAACGGCCAGCGGGGCCTTGAGAATGCGACTTTCGGTGGGGACGCACACATTCACCAGCGCGGCGTATGGTTCCTCGGCCAATTCGGGGCCGAACGTCGCTGCAACGAATGCGCGGAGAGCTTTCTCGCCGTCCGGTTCTGAACCGACCCATTCCTGCTTGTTCCAGGAGTAGTCGCCGTAGAACTCGGCGTTGACGTCGAGCCAGTCGACGATCCGTTGGAAGCCGTCCCGATCAACACCGTTTGGGCCACCGAGCGGTTTGTGGTGTTCGTCACCGTCCAGGAGTAAACGCGCCAACCGCCCCGCGTGCGAGTAATAGTCTTTCGGTACGCTGAAGGCCGTCTCCTTGTTGCGGTGGGCAATCGACACGAGGCCGGGTTTCCGTGTCAATGAATGATACGCGGCGCTGGCCCGGATGTTTCCAAGCTTCAGTGGTCCGGCGTCCATGGTGCCAAGCAGGTTGATCCCGCCTTCGGTCTTCTCCAGTCCGTGGCAACCGATGCAGTGCCGATCCAAGACCGGTTGCACGGTGCGAGCGAAACTCAGACCGCCGTCGTATCTGGGCCCGGCGGACGGCGCAAGCTCGTGGATGCTCACGTCGGATGGAAGCGGCACGCGAGTTGGGCTGGAGTTCCGCTGTTCATGACAGCCGACGCAAGTGGCCGTCTCGCCCGGATGCAGGTAGACGAACGATCGCATCCCCATCACCGCCATGCCGTTCTCGTCTAGCAGTTGGAACATCAGCGGCTGTTTGGCGGGGGCTCGAAATGCCACCGAGCCGTCTTCTTCAACCGGCACGGTTCCCAACACCTGCTTGGGCGTTTCAAACAGCGTCGCGCTGCGATCCGGTACGCGAATGGTTGTCTGCGGATACATACGGAGCACGCGAAGACTCTTGATACTGCCTTGCGGGTACTCCTCAGTGCTCTGGTAGACGTCTCGCACGTAAAACACGCCGGTCTCTTCTTCTTCCTTGGCCGCGAGTGTCGATGGCAGCGTGGGCGGCATGGGGCGCGACACGATGGGCATGGGCGCAAAGCACGATTGCTCCGCGTCACGATAGATCAATTCGCGTCCGCCCAGCGTATCGACCAGGTAGATTGCGTACGCGTTCGGCGAATTGCGCCCGCCTTGACGAGCGTGCGTTTCCTGCGAGTAGGCGACTAGGAACAGGTCCTCGTTCAGCGGCCACGGCGTGGCGGTGGCATTTTGGCCCCAGCCTTCTGTTTCCGGGAACGGGATTTCGGGAGTAACTCGCTCGAGCGGTGCATCGCCGTCCTGGCCGACCAGCGGGTCGATCACGATCATCGAACCGGCCGTATAGCTGTGATGCGCCGTGGCGGTAGCGACCACCTTGTGCGAGCCTGGAATCGACCGGGCTTCGGCGATGCTGCAAGGATTGCGAGAGTAGTTGCCGTAAAAGTGCGCAGTCCCAGTGCCGTCGGGGCGGATCGTCCAGAGACTCTGGTAAATGGTGTCGTGGCGGTTGATGTAATCCCAACGCGTCCAAATGATTCGCCCGTCGTGCATCACGCTGGGATCCCATTCGTTCGCTTCGCCGTAGACCATCGGTCGGATGTCCGATCCGTCGTGCTCGCAACGATACAGCGTGTAGGTTGGACAGTAGCGTCCTCCGTGATGACATCGTACGCCGGCCTGGTTGCGGGTGCTGATGAATGCAATGCCGCCGTCCGGCAGGTAGCTCGGATCCCAGTCCTCGATCATGACTGTCTGGCGGCCTTCGAAACCCTCCAGCGGATCAATAGCCGTACCGGTGATCTGCCGCAGACCGCTGCCATCGACATTCACCTCGTAAACGAAGAACCGCCGCAGATCGGCCCGCGGTTCGCCGTGATCGCAGTAGGAAAACAGAATCTTTCGAGCATCGAACGACAAGTCGGGATGCAACATGGAACCGGGCGGCAGTTGCCCGGAAAGCACACCCGTCGGCTTGGGATCGGTCTTCCAATCGTCCAGTATCACCAACCCATCGCCCAGGCCACTGTATCGGCCCAGGTATTGATCGCTTTGGTGAGAGAAGGCTGGGGGCGGACGCTTGTTGATCAGCAACCGCTGGAAATCAAGCGCCGGGTGCGAGAGGATGATCCTTCGGCGTAGGTTCTTGATCTCGGCGTAAAGGGTCTGTCGCTCTGCATCATCCGCCGTCTGTTCGGCTTTTCTTTCAAGCGTTTTCAGTTCTTCCGAGAACTGCGGCAGAGGTGCAGTCTCTTGGACGTAAGCCAACGTCTGTCGCGCGAATTCCAAAGCGCCGGCGACCGTACCGTCGTCGGGCCCTTGGCGTTTCAGCGCCGGGCGAGACGGCGAGGAGCCACGGACGACAGCCCCGCGCGAACCCTGCGTCCTGAACTCGACCCCATCCGACAGGACTTGCAGACCGGCGATCGAAGTCCACGGTCTGCCTGCGATTTCGGACAAAGCCACGAGCTTTGCGTAACGCCCTGTCTTATTCGCGCGAAGTCTGACGGTGGTCACGCTCAGGCTTCGGCCAATTGCGCCTTTGGCAACCGGTGGCCCGAACTCCTTATCGTCTTCGCTGACATAGAACTCGTAGTCCTTGATCGTCCCGTTGCCGCCGTCCGGTCGAGGCAAGTATGCGAACCCTGTAATCTCGTAGCTCTTGCCGAGGTCGACAACGATTTCGTGCGGATGCTTGGGATTGCCATTCCGGAACTGCGTGTGCCACATCGTGTTGGGGTTGCCATCCAACGCGTTGACGCCTTCGTACCCGCTGACCTCGCTGTCAACGCGCGCTTTGACATAGACGACTTTGGGTTCGGCCGCGAAAATGCTCGTGATCGTGGGAAGAAGACAAAGGGAAAACAATATCGATCGTCTGTTCATTTGCGTGACTCCTTCGGTAATCGCTCTTGAGACGTTGTCTGATTGTAGTCGAAACCTGAAGTATTTGCGGTACCACTTCTTGGGCACGGCGAAATTCGTCTCACGGTCGATGATTGATGCGGCGCGTTGTGATATGCTTCCGTTAGGAGAATCGCTCGCACCGATGCGGAAACCTCGTCGACACTTCACCATCTCTTGGCCAACCGAGGAGTCTCATCCGTGGGTACCTACACTGTCCGCCTATTACTGTCGAGTATGATTGTCGCGAGCCTGACGGCATCGCTTACTGCCCGGGATCCGTCCAAGGGCCGAAAACCTACTGAACTTGACCAGGTCTTGGCTCGCCAATTCGAAGCCGGTGACAAATGGGCGGTGGTCGTCGGCGTGGGCCAGTACTTTGATTCGAAGATTCCCGATTTGAAGAATCCGGCGGCCGACGCGCGGCTCGTGGCCGATGTCCTGTCCGACGTGTGCGGCTACCCGGCGGAGCAGGTCCTACTGATCTGCGATGATCAGGCCGAGGAGCGTCTGCGTCCGTCGGGCGCCAATCTACGGAAGCACATCGCCGATTGGCTGAAGCAGAGCAAACAGGGCGATACGGTAGTCGTGTTCTATTCCGGCCTTGGTTTCGTGGACGAGCGTGGTCACGGGATTCTTGCACCTGCGGATTGCGACAAAGCCCGATTGGCCGAAACGGGCTTTCTCGTTGACGATCTGCGCGAGATGCTCGACCAATGCAAGGCGACGCAGAAGCTGTTGATCCTGGACTGTGGTCACGGCGAAAACAAGAAAGACAAGAAGTCGATCGGCGCATCCAGTGCCGAGTTGGGAATCGCCCTGCAGAACGCAGACCGACTGATCACGCTGGGCAGTTGTGCCAAAAACGAATCGTCGGGCGAGTGGGGCGCAAAGCAACACGGGTTGTTTGCCTACCTTCTGGCCGAGGGCCTGCGGGGGAAAGCAGATCTTGACGGAAACGGCCAGGTCGACAGCGACGAACTCTACCGGTTCCTTGCGGACAAAGTGCCCTCGGCGGCCCTGTGGGAAGTCGGCAACGAACAAAACCCGGTACGGTGCATCCCGTTGTCTGTCAAAGGCGTTTATGCCTTGGCAAGAGTCCCCGCCGCGTCCGGAGCCGTCGAAGATGATCCCGGACCGCGCGAAGTAGCCGTCCAGCCGACGGCCATGTCTGCCGACGCAAAGAAGCTGGTTGCCGGGTTAGAGCTATCGCGACCGGTGAGCATCGAGGCGTTTATCAGTCCCTCGTTGCCCGAGCCGTACGTTGTTGTGCAACGCAATCTGAAGGCAACGATGGATGAACTGAAGAACTTGGACGGCCAGCAGATCCAAGTGCAGATCCACAACACCGAGCCTTTCACCGAGCAAGCAGTCCGGGCGGAAGAGCGGTTCGGTATCATCGCGCGACAGGTGATGAGCACGACTCGCCAAGGCACGCGCACAGACAACCTGTTCATGGGCGTGGCCGTCACGTGCGGCCTGGAGAGCGTGATCCTACCGTTTCTGGACCGCGGCATGTCGGTCGAATACGAGTTGGTTCGCTCGCTGTGCACGGTCAGCGGACAGAAACGCAAGACGGTCGGCGTGCTGGCGACCGACGCCAAACTGTTTGGCCACTTCGCCGCACGGAAAACGTCCGCCGTGCCTGACTGGCCCATCATCGACAAACTCAAAAAACACTACAGCGTCATATCGGTCGATTCGAGCGGGCCGATCACCGAGGAATACGACGTACTGCTCGCGGTGCAGCCTTCATCATTGGGGGCGGAGCAGATGGATAACTTCATCAAAGCGGTCGCGGAGGGACAACCGACGTTGATCTTCGAAGATCCTTTCCCGGCGTTCGTCACCAGCGCGGCCGCCACCAGCGCCCCGCGCCTACCAGCGTCCGGTCCGAACATGATGTTCCAGCAACAGCCGCCGCAACCCAAGGGTGACATCGGCCCGCTTTGGTCGTTGCTGGGTGTCGACTTTTCCAACGACCGAGTCGTCTGGCAGGACTACAACCCCTATCCAATCTTGGCCTCTCTGCCCAGAGGATTTGTCTTTGTGGATGCTGGATCCGGGGCAAATCGACCTTTCAACGAGAACGACGTGGTCAGCGCTGGGATACAGCACATGCTGTTCCCATTTCCCGGCTTTGTGAACAGACGAAGTGACTCCGAGCTGGGATTCTCCGAATTGGTGCGCACAGGCACCATGACGGGCGAAGGTCGATATGACGAACTCATGCAGACGATGGGAGCCGGACGCTCCGGCGGAATAGACACTGGGCGGAGGCAAATCTTTACTCGTACACCCTACACCCTAGCCGCCCACATCGTCGGAAGCGTCAAACGCGCTGGCGTTGAAAACCCGAGCGAGTTGGACGTGATTCTGGTGGCCGACGTCGATATGTTGCACGAAACGTTCTTCCGACTCAGCGAACAGAGCGATACGCCGGAAGGCGGCGCACATTACGACTTCGACAATGTGACTTTCATCCTCAATGCGCTGGACGTCTTGGCTGGCGACCAACGGTTCCTGGGAATCCGCCGTCGCCGCGGGAAACACCCTGTATTGAACCGTACGCCCGAGCAAATCGCCGCCGACCGCAGGGAGGCCGAGCTTCGACAACGAATTCAGCAGGAATACGACGAGGCCGTCGAGCTGGAAGAACGCGCGTATGCTGAGAAGATCGAGGAATTGCAGTCGCGGATCAAGCGCGAGGACAAGCCCAAAAGCGAGCTGCTTATGCAGTTGAAGCTGGCACACGAAGATGGACAGCGACGTCTGGAGGTAAAGAAACAGCAACTCGCGCGCCGTCGTGACCTGGAAATCAGCAGGATCGGACGAGGGCCAGTTGCCGCAGGCCCCCGTGGCGCTGTCGAAACGCCGGATTTGCGCGGCGAGCCGCTGTTTCCCGACTTCGACAGTCCCCTGGCGGCAGCCGGCCTGGAGATCGTCGAGCACGACGCGGCGATCGACAAACCCCGCGCGTTTACGGTGGCGCAGGTCGACGGCCGCTGGTCGATCCCCTCGCACGGTAACTATCCCACGGACGCCAGGGATCAATTGGTTGCGGCCATCACGGACCTGATGGATTTGACCGTCTTGGAGGTGGCCAGCGAAACTCGGCGCGATCATGAATTGTACGGGGTGGTCGATCCCGATCCTGGCACGCTCCCGCCCGGGGCCGAGGGCGTGGGCTTGCGCGTGACGATCCGAGATAGTCAAGCGAACGTATTGCTGGCGATGATCGTTGGACGGGAGGTTCGCGACCGTCCCGACTTGCGTTACGTCCGCCGCGTCGGCCAGATCCCGGTCTACACCGTGCGGGTGAACACCGACAAGCTGTCGACCCGTTTCTCCGATTGGATCGACGAGGACCTGTTGAAACTGAATCCGTGGGACATCAAGCAAGTCCAAATCCGGGACTACTCGATTGAAATGGCAAGAGCGAACGCCGCCCTTGTGCAACGAACCGATATGACTTTGGGATACGACGACGAAGATGAATCGAAGTGGCGACTTCTGGAACACAAAACGTTCGAGCACGAAAAATGGAAAAGCCGGAAACTGACGGACGATCAGGTGTTGAATACAAGCATATTGAACGATATGAGACACGCTTTGTCTGATTTGAAGATTGTCGATGTTAGCCGAAAACCCGAGGGGCTTGACGCCGTTCTCGCAGACGAGGGAGCGCAGGACGCAGATCGAGAGGCCCTTAGTTCGCTTCTTGAACGCGGTTTTTTCGCGGCCAAGCTGCGGGACGGGATGCAACTGTTCTGCCAGGAGGGAGAAGTCCATGTTTTGATGCAAGACGGCATCCGCTATCGCCTGCGTTTTGGGAAGATCGACGAGGAGAGCAGGCACGCGACGGCCAAAGAAAGCGACGGAGAAGAGCCGGCTGACGAACTCGATTTCCAGCGCTACCTGATGGTGACGGCCGAATTCGATCAGGACGCAGCTCCCAAGCCCGATCTTGAACCACTGCCCCGGGCGCAGTCCTTTGATGACCGGTCGCGCCTGCAGGCCGAACGCACGCGGATCTCGAAAGAAAACGAGCGAAGGCTGGAAGAGTACGAGGAGCGGGTTGCAGCGATTAAGGCTCGCGCCAAGGAACTGAACGGTCGCTTTTCTGACTGGTACTATTTGATCTCCGACAGGGATTTTCGGAATATCCGCTTGAGCCAACACGACGTCCTCGACGAAGATCATGATGGTTCGAAGCAAGACGGTGAAGGCTTCAGCGTTGAGGACTTCGACCGCCTCAAGCAACAAGGGCTCGACTCAACCGATTGATTCCTCGAACATTGCAGGAGTTTCTTGGGATAGGCTGGGAAGCTTGTCTTTATCCAAGTTTCAAGCCGCTGGCTTAACGCCAGCGGTGCATGACATTCGACCTAGCAACACGGAATAGATGGCACTTAGCGAATGCCACCGAACTTGTTTCGGTGGATTGTTACCTCCTGGCGGCGAGGTGAGGCACCCCTGAGATGAACTCAGGGGCATCCAGGCGTGGAGGACCTGCTGCTGGTTCTAGGTTGAAAGTCACATACCGCCGTCATGAAGCACGGCGGCTTGAGCCCAGAATGTTAGTGAAGACAAGGCCTCCGCTGTCCATCCGGCGAAGTCTTCACACAACGTCGGACACGACTGAACTGACCCCGCAACCAAGCGCACTGAGAGGACCCATGTGATGCTCGTTCGAACAGCGATTCCACTGCTTCTGCTGTGTCTTGGCTCGACGCCAGCGATGGCTCAACAAGTCGTCGCGACGTTTGCCCTCCGCGATTTCCTCAAACGCGAATGGCAGAACGAACTGGTCATGTTCCCCGTATCAAAAGACGAGTTCGAGCGTGACGACCTCGCGCTGATCGGCCCAGACGAGAAGCCTGTGACATATCAATGGGTGCCGGCCGACTTGGCCACCTCGGAGCGAGACTCTATCGCCTTCCTTGCATCTGTCGCGGAGTTTGGCGCCAGCGAGTACCGGTTGATCCGAGGGAACCCGGCGCGCACCACAGATCTTCGCATTCGCGAAGCGAACGAATCGGTGACGTTAGAGAACGCATTGACCGGCGTTCGACTCGGCGGGCGAGAAGCCGTGGCGGGCGGACCGATCGCGGGTATTCGCCTTAAATCGGGACGCTGGGTCGGCGGTGGGCAGCTCGATTCGCCACTGGTGCCCAAGTCCTGCAAGACAACGCTGCTCGCTCGCGGTCCTGTCTTTGCCGACGTGCTGGTGTCTTACGAGTTTCCCAAGTTCTGTTTCTGGCGATTGCAGTTTCGGATGATCGCGGGCCAGCCCGTCGTGCTGGTGGACGAAGAGTTTGATATGCCCGAGGGTTCCGCATACTTGCTTGATCTGGCCAAGGGTTTTTCGCCGGACGAATTGTTCTATCGCGACAACCAGAACACCTGCCGCTTGGTGAAAACGTCGTCGGTCGCGGGCGAGACGGCCTTCCTGCTGAATCCTTGGCCCACGTGGTGGAACACGACGCCCGAGGCACATTGGGCGGGCTTCTGCCGTTCCGGCAGCGACGATCTGCTGATGATCGGTGCTCGCGAGCCGGGTGCGTGGGTCGAGCCGGACCGCACCGAATGGCAAACGACGATTCCGTTCCGCAAGTCGGATCTCGTGGCCAAGTTCCAATTGCGTGGTTATCGCCGCCAGTGGATGTTGGCCGCGTTGTCCAAGGCCCCGTCGGTGCCTGAAAAAGAGGCGCGCGTTGCGCCGCTTCCTCAGCAACACCTGATCAAACACGACGAACTTGCCCTGGACCGCGTCAAGGACTACGTGTTCGTGTGGGATGACCGAAAGACTACGCATCCCGGCCTTTTCCTGACTCGTGACGAGCTGGATAGATTTCGGAAGCGATTCGAGGTTGATCTCGACCGGTTGGTCAAACTGCGAACAGCGCAGATCCTTCCCTACCGCATGGAGGACCACGTCAGCTACTTCCTCGCCACCAGCGACAAGGAATTGGGGCGAAATATCGCGGGCAAGGTGATGGAATTGGCGCAGGGCGCGGTCGATGGATTCGTCAAGCAGGACGGGCTACGCAATCAAGGAAGCTGTCCACATCACCGCACACGCGCCATGATGTGGAGTGCCATCCTGTCCGATCTGGTGTTGTCCCCAGGAGTCCTAACGCCGGAAGAAAGGACCCGCCTGAAGGCGCAACTGGCCTTTCTTGGTTACACGATGTACAGTCCCACGTTTCATTCGCCCGAGCGCGGCTACCGCGCGAATCCGAACATGACAACGACGGCGCGCGGAATGCTCGGCCTGATAGCATGCTCGATCCACGGTCACCCGGAGGCAGGCACTTGGGCCCAGCTCGCCATCGACGAAATGGATCGCGAACTGGACCAGTGGTGCGGCCCGAACGGCGGCTGGCTCGAAGCACCCCATTACATGACCGTCAGCATGGATGCGATCGTCTCGATGGCGTTAGCGCTTCGTAACACGGGCTTCGCCGAGGCCGATTGGCAGTATCATCCCAAACTGAAAAACACAATGGCTTGGCTGGCGAAGATCTGCTCGCCGCCCGATCCGCGGCTTGACGGTGATCGGCACATGCCAGCGATCGGAAACACGTATTTGGGCGAACGCACTTGCCTGTCCGGCTGGGCAGCGTTTCTGTTCCGCGACAAGGACCCTCAGTACGCCCAGCACATGCAGTGGATGTGGAAGGCACACGGCATGCCCCGAACTCTGGGCATCGGCGGCGCCTATCCGGGCATTCAGGGATACGAACAAGTCGTCTTGGACGAATCCATGCCGGCCCGCGCTCCGGCGTGGGGCAGCGAGTTGTTTCCCGATGCCGGCGCTGTCTTCCGGTCCCACTTCCCCAGCGATCGGGAGACGTACCTGCACTACATCCAGGGCCCCATGCACGAGCACTACGACTACGACGACGGATCGTTCATCCTCTGGGGCAAGGGAAGCCCGCTGTGCGAGGACTTCGGCTACTACGGCCGCGCGCCGGCCGCCGACCACAGTCGCGTAGACGACGGGTTCGTCGAAGAGCTTGGCAACGAGGGCCGGATTCGTGAATTCGCTGCTGGCGACGGCGCTGATTACCTGCGTGGCGAGCGGGCCGGCTGGAACCGGCAGATTCTGTTTGTGAAAGACGACGATCCGTTGGGGCCGACCTACTTCCTGATCCGCGACAGCGTGTTATCGGGGCGAGAAGCCGATTGGCGAGTCTGGATCGCCACCGACAACCCGCCTCCGGTCACACAAAATCCGATTCGCGCCGCGGGACGATTTGAAGCGGATTTGGCCGTCTTCTTCGCCGAGCCCACCGACGTACGGCCCACGACAAGCCAAATCACGCGACAGGCCGGAGCCAGCAGCTTCGCCAGCCGGGAATCGACGCAACGCTGTCTGCAAGTCAAGATGCCCCCCGACCAGCCACTGGCCGCGGTGCTCTATCCCGTGATGAAAGATCAACCGACGCCAAAGATGACAGCTTTGGCCGATGGTCGCGTCGTGAAGATCGAAAGCAAGCATGGCACAGACTACGCGATGCTTGCGCTGCAGAACTTCCGTTTCGAGGCCGACGGAATCCAATTCTACGGCAAAGCCGGCGCCGTTCAGATTCGACCCAAAGGCGTTCGGCTATCACTGCCGCGTCGAGGCCGCCTGAGCTACCGCGGCACGACCGTCGAAAACGGAGACAGCTCCGGCCGAACCGTCAGCCGCAGACTAGCGCGGTGATGAGTGATCCGCGACGGAAAGCGTCAGCAACTCCTCGTTGCCAAGCTCCGGCTTGGCAACGCACTGCCCCCGAGAGTAAGTCACGGTAACTCTACGGAGAATTCTTGCCGACTTATCCGGTGACGGAGTGACCGGGCTGTACTACCTCAGTTCTCGTGGAACCGACGGTATTGGGGCCGGTCCGAGACGATGAACATACTTCGTTTGCCGTCTTCATCCGTGTGGACGTCGCCCAGCCAGACGATCTCGGCATCGACGACGCGGTCGTCGTCGAATGCCGGCGTCCGAGGTGGCAAGAATGGCTCCAGGACGGGCGGCGCATTCGTGCGGGACTCGCGAATGCGAGCCATGGTCAGTTCGGCCTGCGCGGCCAGGAAGACGAACACGGCCACCAGGACCAGAGTTCCGCCCGAGAACAGTCCGAGGACGCCAAGCAGAATGGCAACCACTTGGCCGACTCTTGCGGCAATGGTTGTGGCTTTGACGTATGGCATTTGCATGGCCAGGAAGGCTCGCAGCACTCGTCCTCCGTCCATGGGGAATGCAGGTAGCAGATTGAATACCGCCAAGGCCACATTCACCCACATCAGACTGCTCAAGAAGGGGCCACCGATCAAGTCACCCGCCGGCGCCAAGTTGCCGAGGCCGGTCAGAACGGCTCCGGCGAATAGTGCCCCGGCGATCGCCACGTTGACCGCCGGCCCAGCCAGTGCAATTGCCAATTCCTGACTGGGACGCGTGGGCATCCGCTCCAAACTGGCGACGCCACCGATGGGATACAGCGTAATGTCACGAGTGCCGATGCGATAATGCCGAGCCATCAAAGCGTGGCCCAGTTCGTGCAATACGACACAGCCAAAGATGGCAAAGACAAAGATCACGGCCGAAAGTCCAGCAGCCCAACCGCGTCCGTCCCGTACCGTGGATAGCAGTATCCACACGGGCAGGATCCAAAACGACCAGTGAACGTAAACGCCGATTCCGGCGAGCCGACCAAGTTTCAACTTCATAGGGAATTCCCTGATATGATTCATCGCAGGCGATATACCGTGTAATTCGACCGCCAAGCGGAAATCTCGAACACTACGAGAATAATAGGTCATGCAGTTTCTGCGCCAAGTCACGCAAATCCTCCCCCAGTGACCTATCGCGTTTGGTACCACGAACTTAAGTCGACGCAAACCGGCGATTTCCCAAACCGGCCGGATGCCAATATGGCAAGCCTTTCACGGACATTGTCGGTCTGGCCGCCGTTGCTACTTCAGCATCGGAACCATCAGAAGTGGCGTGGGCAGCTTTTCGCTTGTCAGGTACAGCGTCTTGCCGTCCGCTCCGTAGCAGATTGATTCGCCCTGGACTCGCTCAGGCATGATTATCTTGCGAGGCTCCCGAGAGAAGGCGTCCTTCCAGCTCTTGCCTTCGCCGCGGACGAACTCGTAAGCATGTTTGTAAGTCAGCACCACGGCGCGCCGGCCGTCGGGCGAAACATCAATGGCGGTCACGGCGGGAATCTTCAGCGTTCCGATATGTCTGGCCGAGAAGGCCTTCGTGGGGTTGGGCTTCGGCCAACCGAGCGCATACACGTAGCATTCCGATGTGCGCTCCTTGGTGACAAACAGAATCGTTTTGTCCGTCGGGTCAATGCCGACCGCCTCGCAGTCGCGGTGGTCATCCTCGTATGAATAGGCGATCGTTTGGACAACCGGCACCTGCTCGACCGTGACACCCTTCTTTGGGTCGAAAGGAGGTTCCTCGATCACGTACATAAGCTGTATCGCCGCGGCCCGACCGTTGTTGCCGACGTCGCACAAGACCAGATAGCTCTTCCCGTCGGCCTGGAATGAAAACATGTCCTCGAAGTCGAACGGCAAAACGTCTTCCAGGAGAATTGACCCAAGGTTCCGGCCTTTCGCGTCGAACAAATAGACTCGTCCGTCCCCGCCCGAATCGTTGTGTGTCCAGAAGAAACCGGGATGCCGCCGCGAGCATGCCACGCCGCTGCTCTCGTCGATGTTCGCATCCTTGAGCCGGCAGACTTCACGTCCCACGCCGTACGGAACGCGTCCCGGCGGATTCTGCGTGGTTTCGCGATTCGCTTCTCTCTCCTGGATCAAATCGTCCACATATTGCCGGTCGGCCTTGCTCAGTTCATCTGGCGCAACGCCGAACACGCGACCGTCGGAACGCAGCAGCCAGATCTTGTCGAATTGGCACGTGACATACTCCGCGTCGACCTGCATCTTGCCGGAAGCGTCGGTCCAAACGCGCGCGTAAGCGGCACTTGAAATGAGCAAGAACAGTATCGTTGCTACGAAAGCAGTGAATCTCCGCATCTGAATACCTGTCGGTGTTGGCGAATACAAGCACTCGCACTATCGAGACGCCCTGTTCGTTTAACCCGAAGCCGGAGGAGCCCGCTGAAATGCTAGCGGAAACCAAAGTGGGGTAAGCTTCCAGCTTGCCGACCTTGTGCATTGTTGATTCCCACGTTTTCCTTGCCTGCGTATTTGGCAAGCTGG